>OFML01000453.1_pt1 | contig 33713 bp, 34 predicted proteins | sample 1541831 | NCBI WGS metagenome assembly OFML01 (sample SAMN04209237, study PRJEB22552) | human gut metagenome | biome: gut; material: feces | host: Homo sapiens | place: USA: Oklahoma | reverse complement strand
CTCCTAAAAACACAATTCGCTTGCCACCGAGTTCGGGGGAAGCTGACGCTAAGGAAAAAGAATTCATAGTTTTAAAATACTTATATATACGCCTTTAACGATATCCCTTGCCGGATTCTTCGCTATGAGGCACATGATGTTTTTTCTCCATCGACATTCCGATTCTGTCCACCGCTCAAGAATGACGGCAGGGGTGAGCATTTTTCGAAAGGCAGTAAGTGACTTTTCGCTTAATAAGAGAAAGGATCCAAACCACGAGCCGTCCCCGAACACGGGGAAGGTGGCGGCGTTAGCCGTCGGAAGGGGCAAGTGTGAGCAGAAAAGGAAAACAGTTTCTTACAAAACGGCATTACATACCTGCCTGTCATTCTTGAACGAAGTGAAGAATCTGGCAAGGGATACAGGTATTAAATCTTCTGTCTTGTGTACGCAGACTTGCCCCTATCGCCTCGCAGGCTCAGCACTTCCCTCCGAGTTCGGGGGAAGCTGACGACTAAGGAAAAAGAATTTCTTTCATAGGCAGCCTTGTCTTTTTATAGGACAAAGCTTTTTATTTGAAAAAATTTACCTGTTTTTAACAAAATAAACAATTTGTATAAAAACAAGAGAGTTCCTGTGAATTTCTAATCTATAATTTTCCGAATCTATACAAAAATTTGCCATAAATTTGGTAAATCCTCTGTACATTAAATGATAGCTTAGTCGTTCTTAGGAGGATGCGATATGAAAAAAAGTCAGAAAAAAGCTCTTGTATGCGGTATGTTGGCTTGTATGGCCGTCATGGGAAATATGACAGGTATTTCTGCAGCCGATATCCGGATTTTACCGGTGGACACAGCGAAATTTTGGGCAGGGGCCCGTTTTGATTTCGATGTGGAAGTAGAAGCCGGAAAAAATCTCGGAAATGTGACGATTGATATTAACGGCGTTCCTGCAGAAAAGGTATTTGGCAAGTCTCTCGTGAAAAAAGATCTCGGTAACGGGGTGATCTCTTTCCGGGCGGATGATGTGACGTTCAAAAATCCGGGTAAGGTTTCCGTCTCCGTAAAAGCTGTTGAAAATGGCCGGGTCTATGCATCAAAAGCAGATTATTCCGTGGTTTCGGAAAAGGCATTAAAGAAAGCAAAGAATGTCATTTTGTTTATCGGTGACGGCATGTCTCTCCAGGCCCGGGAAATCGCCCGTATTCTTTCCAAGGGACAGACAAACGGAAAATTCAATGACTGGCTTGCTATGGAGAAGCTTGAGCATAATGCGGTCATCACGACGAGCGGATATGATGCTCTGGTGACGGATTCCGCCAATTCGGCTTCTGCCTATGCAACGGGGCATAAGTCGGTGGTGAATGCGATGGGTGTGTATGAAGATTCGACAAAAGATCCTTTTGATGATCCGAAGGTAGAAAATATTTCAGAAATCGTGAAAAGAACAAGGGGCATGTCGGTAGGTCTTGTAACTACAGCGGAATCAACGGATGCCACGCCGGCCGCCATGATCGGTCATACCCGCCGCCGTGCCAACCAGGATTATCTGGCGAAAGATTATCTGGAAGATTATCACCGCCCGGATGTCATTCTCGGAGGCGGTTCTTCCCGGTATATCCCGAAAACTCTTCCCGGTTCAAAGCGTAAGGACAATATAAATGTCATTGAGGAATTTAAAAATAAAGGATATACTTTTGTTTCTACCGGTGCAGAGCTTACGAAAGCACCGTCAGATAAACCGCTCCTCGGTCTTTTCCATACATCGACGATGAATGTATATATTGACAGAGAAATGCTGAAAAATCCGAAGGTTTTGAAAAATTTCCCGGATCAGCCGAATCTGGTGGACATGACGAAAAAAACGTTGGATATTTTATCCAAAAACAAAAACGGATTCTTTGCCATGATTGAAGGTGCTTCTATCGATAAACAACTTCATGTCATGGACTGGCAGAGAGCAGCTTATGATACCATCGAATTTGATAAGGCCATTGAATATGCCCGCGATTGGAGCCTGAAACGGGGCGATGATACACTCATCATTGTTCTTGCCGACCACGCCCACGGCGTTTCCATCAGCGGAACTTACCATGAAAGAGACGGTAAAAAAGGAACAGAGGCAGTCCGTATTTATGCAGACTCCATCTTCCCGACTTTTAAAGATGCCGATGGCGACGGATTCCCTGAAAATCCCGATCCGGATGTAACTCTTGCTGTCCAATATGCAAACCATCCGAGCCATTATGAAAATTATCGTTTCATGAAAGTACCGACTCCGCCTGCTCTTGCCGTAACGGAAACAAAGGAAGAAGCAGTCAGAAACGGGGATAAGGTGGAATATCATCAGGTTTCGGTAGCAAGCTCGGAAGCGAACCCCGTCCGTATTCCTGCAGGCGGGAAAAAAGAACTTGCACCGGCCAATATTCCTCTTTCCGATCCCCAGGAAGTTCATTCTGCCGATGACATTCTCCTCAATGCAGGCGGCCCGGGATCCGAATATTTCCACGGCATGATGGATAATACGGAAGTATTCTTCGGTATACTCCGTGCACTCGGGATTGACGGAAATAAAAACGGAAAATGATTTTCCTCGTAAAAAAATTTATTCTCTTTTTGGGAATCATTTTATCCCTCATGCCGGCAGACACAGTGTTCGCTGCAGTAAGTCTCGGGTTTGATGAAATGTATGCAGGCTGGTCCGGCGGAGCTCTTGTTCTTTCAGATAAACTGAAAAGTTTGGAGGGGCAGGACGTGACGGTCACAGGATACATGGCACCGCCGCTCACACCGACGATTCGTTTTTTTGTACTCACCGAAGTGCCTATGTCGGTATGCCCGTTTTGCAGCAGTGACGCAGACTGGCCGGATAATATTATCGTCGTCAAAGTGGACGATCCTGTAACGGCCCTTCCCTATGACGCTCCTATTTCTGTGACGGGACCTCTTGAAATCGGCAGCGAATCCGACGAGGAAACGGGATTTGTAAGCCAGCTGAGAATCCGTGCCCGTGATATTTCTACACTCTGAAAAAAGGAGCATGCTTTGATTGAAGTGAAAAATCTCATCCGTACTTTTTCTGATGCACCCGGTCATGTGGTGCAGGCTCTTGCAGTCAAAGAGTTTACACTTGGGAAAGGTGAAAAAACGGCGCTTACAGGCCCGTCAGGGAGTGGAAAAACGACATTTCTCCATTGCCTTTCCGCTCTTTTATCGCCTACATCGGGGACAATCTCCGTTGACGGGAAAAATATGGACGACATGACAGAGAAAGAAAAACAGACCTGGCGTGCCGCTTGTGTGGGTTATATTTTCCAGAAAGCACTCTTAATTCCCTACCTCACCGTTGCGGAAAATATTGCACTTGCCGCAGAAATGGCAGGAAAGAAAAAAGAGAAAAAGGAAATAGATACATGGCTCGGGAAAGTGGGACTTGCCGGCTATGGCGGCAGAAAACCGGCCGGGCTTTCCGGCGGCGAACAGCAGCGGGTCTCCTTTCTCAGAGCGATTATCAAAGAACCGCTCCTGATTCTGGCCGACGAACCGACTGCCGCCCTTGATAAAGAAAATGGCCGTATCCTTATGGATTTGCTTTTGGATTACCACGAAACAAGGGCATGCATGCTTCTCTGTGCCAGCCATGATCCGGCGGTGCAGGAACGATTCCCCCACAAGTTTCCCTTAGAAAGAGGGCATGCCTTATGTACCTGAAACTTGCTTTTTTATCCCTCTGGCGCCGCCCTCTCCGCCAGGGCATTGTTCTTGTGCTTATTGCGCTTGCCACGGCACTCCCCGTTTTTCTTCTCCAAATGACAGGCGGGCTGTACCGTGGAATTAATCGAGCCGTCGAGCCCTTTCCTGTTCTTGCAGGTGCGAAAGGCTCGGCCTATCAGCTCGTGCTGAATACGGTATTTCTTAAGGACCGTCCTTTAGAAAATATTTCCTATGAAACGGTGGACAAACTTAGAAAAAGCGGAAAAGCGAAAGCCGTCTATCCTCTTGCTTTCGGAGATAATTACCGGGGATTTCCAATTATCGGCGTAGAAAAAGAGATATTCCAATACAAGCCGAACCGGAAAAAAGATCCCTGGCTTACCGTAAAAACAGGAAAAAGCTTTTCGGAAAAAAGGGAAGTCGTTCTCGGCAGCGAAGCCGCCCGGCTTTCCGGTCTCCGCATAGGCGACACTTTCCATTCGATCCACGGCATGGCGGCTGCAGGGAAAAAACATGGAGAGGAAAATAAAGTCGCAGGAATTCTGGCGCCCTGCGGCGGTCCTTACGATGCCGCCATATTTACGGATATCCGTGACGTCTGGGAAACCCATCATATCCCGGCGTGGGAACAAAAAGGCGATGTTACTGCCGTATTGATCCAACCCGAAGGATATAAAGAAGCCCTGCAGCTCTTGGCAGCATATCAGAGAAATAAAGAAATACAGCTTCTCTTTCCCTCCCAACCTGTGATTTCCCTCTACCATACTGTAGGACAAAGCAAAGAATTCTGGAAAATCCTTATTTCCTTTCTCCTCATACTCTCTCTTCTCATGACTCTCCTCATCATGTATTGGAGCGGAAAAAGCAGAATTCGCGAATTTGCCCTTCTCAAAGCCCTGGGAGCAGGCGGAGGGGATATCACGAAAATGATTCTCTGGGAGCAGGCACTTCTTCTCCTGGCAGGCTCGGCGTCAGGCTGGATTTGTGCTTGGGCTGCGGTTTGTCTTACTGCCTCAGTCATCTCCCAAAAAACAGCAATTGTCATGGATACAACTCCCTTGTGGGAAGGACTCCTGATTATTCCTGCCATGACAATAGCCGGAACGGCGGCAGCCCTCATTCCCGCCAAGCTAATCAAAAATAAAGAACTCTCCTCTTACTTATAAAAACAAAAAGCTCTGCTCTCCCGAGCAGGGTTTTAACGTGAAAATCAAGAAAAGAGAAAATATAAAGAAATACATGTGCCTGAAAAGGTAACAACTGCCTGCCGTCATTCTTGAACGAAGGAAAAATGCGGTCGGGAATATCGTTATAAAAAAGTACGGGTGCGAGTGATGGCAAGTGAACCATTTTTCGAGGAGCGGAGCGACGCTGTAAAAATGAGTGAAACGCCATACCCGACCAACGGGAGCGGTAAGAATCTGGGCAGAAAATGCAGGAGTTAAATATTATTTTATATAAGCAAGAATAAAAAACAATGAAATGATACAGAAAAGAAAATATAGTTTATGTAAACAGGATATTTTTAACCTGCATGGTTAGAAAAAAATTAAAATTTCTTTTCCTATTGCATATTTCATTGCCGGGTCGTATAATTTAATCCATAAATTCATATCGGTGGATGATGCGTATAGGAGAAAGCCCTTGGGCTTACCGTAGGAGTAAAACTCTCAGGTGTTCCTTTCGGAACGGTACCATATGCGGACACACTCTGGAGAGTCCCGCGGGTTTTCCCGGCGGGCGCCGAAGGTGTAAGGACAGAGGTCCCAATCTCTCAGGCAAAAGGACAGAGCATAAAGAACATGATTTTTTATATTTCATGGAATCCCTTTATCTATTTTCGGCTCCGGAGTTTCGGCTTTGTGAGCCGGCTTTTTATTTCTGATTTTAAGGGAGGATTTTTATGGATTTTGTGGCAGTGTTGAATGAGATTGACAGCTTCATCTGGGGACCGCCCCTTTTGATTCTTCTTGTCGGGACGGGTATCTGGCTGACGATTCGTTTGCAGCTTCTCCAGATTTTCCGCCTTCCCGAGGCATTGGGCCTTATTTTCAAGGCTAAGAATGCGGGACACGGCGATATCGACAGTTTCAAAGCTCTTTGTACCGCCCTTTCCGCAACGGTCGGAACGGGAAATATCGTCGGCGTGGCGACCGCTATTCATGCAGGCGGTCCCGGTGCGATTTTCTGGATGTGGATGGCCGCTTTCTTCGGAATGGCGACAAAGTATGCGGAAGGTCTTTTGGCAGTCAAGTACCGCGAGACTGATGAAAAGGGAGAAATTGCAGGCGGCCCGATGTATTACATCAAAAATGGTATGGGCGAAAAGTATAAATGGCTGGGTACGCTCTTTGCGATTTTCGGTATCGGTGTCGCTTATTTCGGTATCGGTACTTTTGCACAGGTCAATGCGATTGTGGATATTACGAAAATGACGATTGGTGTCGATCCCATGTGGACGGCAGCCATACTGACCATTTTTGTGGCAGCCATTACTTTGGGCGGTCTGCAGTCGATTGCAACGGCGGCCAGTAAAATCGTGCCGGCTATGGCAGTGATTTATTTCCTTTCCACCATCGGCGTTCTCATCGTATTTGCCGATCAGGTACCGTCAGCTATCGTAATGATTATGGAAAGTGCTTTTACTCCGACAGCCGCTGCCGGCGGATTCCTGGGAGCAACGGTCATGATGGCCATCCGTAACGGTGTGGCAAGAGGCGTATTCTCCAATGAATCGGGTCTCGGTTCCGCTCCGATTGTAGCGGCTGCGGCAAAGACGAAATGGCCGGCCGAACAGGGTCTCATTTCCATGACAGGCACATTCATTGATACGATTATCATTTGTACCCTCACAGGGCTGACTCTCGTCGTGACGGGCGCATGGTGCGGTATGGAAAACGGTGCGGCTCTTACGAATGTGGCGTTCACTTCCGCATTCCCTGCATTCGGCGGATACATGCTCATGGTGGGACTTGTGCTCTTTGCTTTCACCACCATTCTCGGTTGGAATTACTACGGCGAACGTTGCGTTATCTATCTCATGGGCGTGAAAGGCGTTCTTCCCTACCGTGTGATTTTCATTCTTCTTATTGCAAGCGGTGCATTCCTCAAGCTCGAAGCTATCTGGATTCTTGCAGATATCGTAAACGGCCTCATGGCGATTCCGAACCTGATTGCCCTTCTCTTCCTCTCCGGGGTTTGTGTCCGGGAAACGAAGAAATACAGGGATCACTTGAAAACAGGAAAATCCTATGAGGAATATGAAGACTGATTCATAAAATATCCCCGGAAACAGCCGCTGTCTGAAAAGACGGCGGTTTTTTGCGTATAAAAAAACGCTCCCGTGAAAAGGAGCGCTTGCAGGAAACCTCATTACCAACCGTTAAAAAGAGGGAAAAATTTCATACAGAAGAAACAGGTACAAGTGACGGTACACCAGGTGATAACCGTCAGTTTCAGTCCTTCCCGCATTTGAGCTGCCGCGTTCAGGCCGTAGCCGACGGGAATGGCTCTCGTGCTGACGGGAAGCACATAGGCACAGCAGGAAGATACGACGGCGGCAAGCAGATAGGGAAAAGGAGAAATTCCGAGAGCTTCGGTAATGCCGAGCGTCACGGGAATACTGATGGAAACGGCCGCTGTATTACTTGAAAGCTCGGTCATGCACACGGAGAAGAGGCAGAAGGCGCCCATGAGGAAAATTCCGTCATGGAGCGGATAGTGGGAAATGAGTGCCGCCATTTGCTTGACCGCTTCCGTTTCAATGACAAGACGGCCCAGAGCGAGACCGCTGGCAAAAAGGAAAATCATGCCCCACATGACGTGGCTTTCCGCATATTTCCATGTCAGCATGACCTTGCCGTTTTCATCTTTCAAAAAGAACATGAGAAGTCCGCAGAAAAAGAAAATATAAGCCGGTTTCATCGCAGGAAGCAGAGTGGCAAAAAGCGGACGGATAAAGGCGAGAGACGTGGAAAGAACAAAAAGGAAAAGCCCGATTTTTTCTCCCCGCTTCATATTTCCGAATGAGGCATACATGGAAAGGAAATAATCCTTCGTTCCCGCCAGGTATTTCACGGGTACAGGCAAAAGCCAGAGGAAAATAAGATTGACTAAAAAGATAACGGACAGGACGGGAAGAAAACGGATCACCCAGTCATAGTACATAAATTCCTGTCCCGACAGTTTTTCGAAATAAGAAATCGCCACCAGATTCGCGGAACTGCCGATAGGAGAACCGAGACCGCCTATACCGCTCCCCCAACCGATGGCAAGAAGGATAGGGATAGCGGTTTTGCTTTTTTCGATGTCCGTCTCGCCCACAAATTTCAGCATGGAAATGGCAATGGGACAGAAAATGGAGGCCACCACCACATTGGGAAGAAAGACGGAAAGCACGGTGGACGCGAGAAACCAGACAAAGACCTGGTTTTTCATGGACGTTCCGATAAAGCAGAGCGCTTTGACGGAAATCCGCTGATCCAGTTTTGTGGTCGTCCAGGTCTGGCAAATCAGGTCGGAACCCAAAAGAAGAACCGCAATTTCTGAAAAATACTGGCTGAGTACATGAGTTCCCGGAATGAGGTCAAAAAAAGAATTGACCACAATCGGCACAAAGGAAGTCACATAAATCGAGCAGGGCCTGAAAATCCACCAGAGCGCCATCCAGATAGCCGTCGCCAAAGCCGCTGCCGCCTTAAAGGTGAAAACAGACTGTAAAAAAAGAAGCGCCGCCGCAAAAGCCAGCGGCCCGGAAAGTAAAGAAAGATGTTTAGACATCATGCAGCCTCTTTTTTATATAAAAGAAAAATAAAGATGAGTAATACCGGAAAAACGATTTTAACCTGTGTACGCAAGCTTGCCCCTATCGCCTCGCAAGCTCGGCACTTCCCGTCCAAAGGCGAAGCGTCTCATTGCGTTTTCGCGTCGCTATGCTCCTAAAAACACAATTCGCTTGCCACCGTATTCGTGGGAAGCTGACACTAAGGAAAAAGAAATTATAGTTTTTTATTTATATACTCTATTGACGATATTCCTTGCCGGATTCTTCGCTATGACTCACATGATGTTTTTTCTTCCATCGGCATTCCGATTCTGTCCACCGCTCAAGAATGACGGCAGGGGTGCTTTGGGTTTTTCTATGATATTCTACCCTGTGTACGCCAAATTGCCCCTATCGCCTCGCAGGCTCGGCACTTCCCCCGGAGCGGGGGCAGCGAACGAATAAGGAAGAAAGAATTCATAGTTTTATCATTTTATATATGCTTTTGCCGATATTCTATGCCGGATTCTTCGCTCCCTCTGACAACCTATTTTTTCTTTTATCATCATTCCTGTTCTGCCCTTCGCTCAAGAATGACGGCAGGGGTGCTTTTGCTTTTTCTATGATATTCTGACCTGTGCATTCAAGTTTGCCCCTATCGCCTCGCAGGCTCGGCACTTCCCTCCGATTTCGGGGGAAGCTGACGCTAAGGTAAAAAGAATTCATAGTTTTTATTATGAGCAAAAACAAAAAATATTGAAATGTCTCACATAAAAAAGCTGTCCCCGCTTGTCGGGGAAAGTGTCAGCGGAGCTGACGAAAGGGGTAAGTTGGAGCAGAAACGGAAAACCGATTATTTCCTGTGTATTCAAGCTTGCCACCGTGTTCGGGAGGGAAGATTACATTAAGGGAAAAAAGTATAGTTTTTATTATTTATACGCTCTTGACGATATCCTATGCCGGATTCTTCGCTAAGAGTCACATGATGTTTTTTCTCCTGTCATCATTCCTGTTCTGCCCACCTCTCAAGAATGACGGCAGAAGTGAATTGCATTTCAGTATGAAACTAAATGATTTTTGGTATAAAAACAAAAAAATAATGAAATGGCTCACACAAAAAAAGCCGCTCCTGCTTATTTTGTAAAGGCGGTTTGTTGCGGAGCGGTTATGTTAATTTCCGTTATCAGCGCACAAAAAAACTTTTCTTTTCTGCCCCGGTGGTGAGGCAGAAGAGAAAAGTTTTTTATTTTGCTGCTCTGTTTTCTCTTGTCCGGCAAAGTCCTCTTTCACAGTTTCTGAGGAACCGGAGAAGATGTTCGATTTCGGGAGCCGAGGGGAATTCTTGTTCCATTTCTTCAATGGCGTCATTTAATTTCAGTCCCGACCGGAAAATAATGCGGTATGCTTTTTTCAGCCATGTTTTGATTTCAGGGGATACGTTATTTCTTGAAAGTCCGACGCTGTTCAGACCGACTACGCGGGCGGGGTTTCCGTCTACGATGACAAAGGGGCAGACGTCTTGTACGATTTTGGACATGCCGCCGACCATGGCGCAGGTTCCTATTTTTACGAATTGGTGAATGCCGCTCATTCCGCCGATGACTGCATGGTCTTCTACGGTAACGTGACCGGCTGCACCTGAAAAGCTCGACATGACGATGTAATCGCCGAAGTTGCAGTTGTGGGCTACATGGGTGTAGGCCTGGAGCATGTTATAAGAACCGATCCGGGTTTCGCAATTTTCTCCGGTGGCTCTGTGAATCGTCACAAATTCACGGAAGTTGTTTCCGTTACCGATGACGACGGTGCTGTATTCGCCTGCAAATTTCAAATCCTGCGGGTCTTCCCCAATCACTGCGTGTGGATAGACGTGATTGTTCTTTCCCATTCTTACGTTTTTGGCAATAACGGCATGAGCTCCGATTTCCGAGCCTTCACCGATTTCACAGTTGGGACCGATGACCGCATAGGGTCCGATTACTACATTTTTATGAAGTATGGCAGTCGGGTCAACCACGGCGGTTTGATGAATTTCCGGTTCGGCTGACGCAACAATTTTTAATTCCATCTTAAAATCCCCTTTGATAGATAGTTTTTACTTCCTTTATATATATATCGTACAGGTTCCATTGAGTGTGAACAATGAAATTTACGAAATATGAAAAGTTTTTTCGTTTATTCTTTATTTTTCTTCTTCTGATTCAGTTTTTTAACTGTTTTCGTTATTTTTTTCTTCCGTTCCGTCGGCAAGGTAGAAAAGGAAATCGGCGGATGCTTTGAGTACACCGTCTACAGTCGATTCACAGTGTACTTTTCCCATGCGGCCGACGATATTTTTGATGACTGCTTTAGTGACAAGGACATCGCCCGGTACGACGGGAGAACGGAAACGGACTTTGTCCATGCCTGTAAACATGGGAATAAGTCCTCTGTTTTCTTCAGGATACTGGAGTGCCACACCGCCGACTTGTGCCATGGCTTCGCAAATTAAAGCGCCCGGCATGATGGGACGGCCCGGAAAGTGTCCTTGGAAAAACGGTTCGTTCATGGTGACGCATTTCACGCCGACTGCGTAGTCGAGAGGAACGAGCTCCGTGATTTTGTCTACCAGGAGCATGGGATAGCGGTGCGGGAGTATTTCCATAATTTCTTTGATATTCAGTTCCATAGTATTCTCCTTATTTTCTCAGTGCTTCCAGCTTGGCGGCAAGCATGCCGTTCAGCTTGTGACTTCCCAAAACGGAAATGATATGGGCTTCCAGCGGACCGGCGAGGGAAATATCGCCGATGATGTCGAGAATTTTGTGGCGTACCAGTTCGTCCGGGAATTTCAGTTCGGAAAGACATTCCGTTTCGGAGTAAACAACTGCATTTTCCAGTGTTCCGCCTTTGCCGAGGCCCATTTTCCGGAGGGCATCCAGTTCCCAGGTGAATCCGATGGTCCGGGCAGGTGCGATTTCTTTAAGGTAGCTGTCCCGGTTGATGAGAATATCCCGCATCTGTGTGCCGAGGAGCGGGTGGGAATTGATGGACGTGAAGGTGATACGGAGTCCCTTGTAAGGGAGAGCGCAGATAAATTTCCCGTCTTCGTAAACGGAAAGACTTTTTTCAAGAGTGAGGACATCGGTCATTTCTTCCTGCTCCACCGTTCCCGCATCAAGAATCATCCGGGAAAATGTGAGGGCACCGCCGTCAGCCACGGGGGGCTCGGGGGAGTCCATTTCCAGATAACAGTTGTCGATGTGAAAGGCATAGAGTGCCGAGAGGAGATGTTCTACCGTAAATACTTTGGCAGGTCCCTGCTCGAGCGTGGTCGCACGGAGTGTATTGGTAATGTATGTACTTTTGGCAGGTACTTCGGGCGTACCGGGCAGATCGGTCCGGCGGAAGATAATGCCTGTTCCTGCCGGGGCGGGCCGCATGGTGAGCGTTACGGGCTCGCCGGAATGAAGACCGTTCCCTTGGAAAGAAACGGCTTTTCCGATGGTATATTGATGTCTTTTCAAAATGATTCCCTTTCAGACATGAAATCAAAAATGCAATTTATATTTTTTAAAATAAAAATATTTATTTAAGCTAATAATTAATTATACTGCTTTTTTTATAGAAGTACAAACATATAGGAAAAAAAGCTTGGAAACTTGAAATGTGCGGTGAATCCGAAGCGGTTTTTGAGAAAAAGGCTGTGAAAAAAGAAAGGGAAAAGGAAAATACCGCATATGTTTCGGAGAATGATATACTAATATAAAAACGGGAGAAGGTGGAGCATGGCAACAAGCAGGGAAGAAAAAGAAAAAAAGCTGGCGGTTCTGCTGGAAAAATGCATGCCCCTGGCGGTCGCTTTTTCCGGCGGCGTTGACTCTACTTATTTGCTCCATAAGGCAGCTCTGGCGGGAAAAGGGAAGGTGACGGCGCTCATCATGAAGACTCCGTCCGTTCCGGAAAGAGAACTTGATGAGGCTGTGGCATTTTGCAAAAGCCGGGGAATTTCTTTTTTCGTTCTTCCGGCGGATCCTTTTTCGGCTGCAGGGTTCAGGGAAAACGGACGGGATCGCTGTTACATCTGTAAGCATTTTCTTTTTTCCGCGCTCCTTGAGAAGGCAAAGGAAGAGGGGATTCCTTTTGTGGCAGACGGCACGAATGCAGACGACAGGAAGGAATTCCGTCCCGGGCTGAGAGCCTTGAAGGAACTGGACATACGGAGTCCTTTGGCCGAGGCGGGGCTGACGAAAAAGGAAATCCGCGAACTTTCGGAAAAAGAGGGACTTCCTACATGGAATAAGCCGTCATTTTCCTGTCTTGCCACCCGTTTCCCGTACGGAGAAGAATTGACCGTTGAAAAATTAAAAAGAACGGAAGCGGCAGAAAATCTGCTGGCAGACCTCGGATTTACGCAGCGGCGTGTCCGTGTTCACGGGAATCTGGCAAGAATCGAGGTTCTTCCGGCGGAAATTCCGCTTTTACTGGAACGGCGGGACATGATTTCCTCCCGTCTTGAGGAATTGGGATTTCTTTATACCACCGTGGATTTGAAAGGGTTCCGCTCTGGGTCTATGGATACGGCGGCAGTTACAAAAAATACGGAAGCAGAGGATATAAAGCATGAAGATGAGAGAAATACTTGAAAACTTGCAGAACGGTAAAATTTCACTTGCCGGGGCGGAAGCGGCAGTAAAAGAATGTATCCGTACCGCCGGCTACGAGGAAATGGGCTATGCGAAGCTTGATACAGCGAGAAAAGAGCGGAGCGGTTTTGCCGAAGTGATTTATTGTCAGGGAAAGCCCGATCAGTTTATTACCGGTATTTTCAAAAAAATGCTGGACAGTGAGGGCGAAGTTTTCGGGACACGGGCATCGCCTCACCAGTATGAGCTGGTCCGGCAGGAAATTCCCGATATTTCTTACGACCCCCTTTCCCGTGTGCTGAAGTTAGAGAAAAAAGGAAAAGTCCGCAAGGGTCTTGTAGCTGTTTGTACAGGCGGCACTTCCGATATTCCTGTGGCGGAAGAGGCGGCACAGACGGCGGAATATTTCGGCACGAAGGTGGAACGTCTTTATGATATGGGAGTCAGCGGTATCCACCGTCTTCTGTCGAAAGAGGACATCATCAGGAAAGCCAATTGTGTCATTGCCGTGGCGGGCATGGAAGGCGCACTTGCCTCCGTCATCGGCGGGCTTGTGAAAAATCCCGTCATTGCCGTTCCCACTTCGGTAGGTTACGGAGCAAGTTTTCACGGACTTTCCGCCTTGCTGACGATGATTAATTCCTGTGCCAACGGGATTGTGACGGTAAATATAGATAACGGGTTCGGAGCAGGCTATGTGGCGACACAAATTAACCGCCTTGCAGAAAGAGGGATGAGCGATGAATAAAAAATTGTATCTTGATTGTACGTCCGGTATCAGCGGAGACATGTTTGTAGCGGCCATGATTGATCTCGGGGCGGATTTGGAAGCACTGGAAAGAGCTTTGCAATCTGTTTCTGCCGACGGTTTTCACACCGAGGTCCGGCGGGTGAAGAAATCAGGGATAGACTGCTGCGATTTTAATGTAGTCCTCGATGCCCTTCATGAAAATCATGACCATGATATGGAGTATCTGTACGGTCATGACGACAGCCATTGTCACGGAGAAGAACACGACCACTGCCATTGTGATGAAGAAGGAAATGACCACTGCCATTGTCATGAAGAGGAACACGACCACGGACATGACCACGGACACAGCCACAGAGGGCTTGCGGAAATCAGAGAAATCATTGCTGCCTGTGACATGACGGAAACGGCCAAAGATATTGCTTATGACATTTTTGATGCGATTGCTGCGGCAGAGTCGGCAGCGCACAATTTGCCGCCTGAGGAAGTACATTTCCATGAAGTGGGGGCTTTGGATTCGATTGTAGACGTTATTTCCGCGGCGGTTACATTTGACAGTTTGGGGATACGGGACGTCATTATTCCGAAATTATATGAAGGAACGGGTATGGTGCGGTGCCAACACGGACTGATGCCGGTTCCCGTGCCGGCGGTGGCAAATATTGTTTCCGCCTTTTCGTTCCCCTTGGAAATTACAGAAGCAAAAGGGGAGTATGTGACGCCTACGGGAGCGGCGATAGCGGCCGTGCTTTGTACGGATCATCGCCTGCCCAAAGCTTTTACAATTACACAGACGGGCATGGGGGCAGGAAAGAGAGCCTATACGGACCGGCCGGGTATTTTGCGGGCCATGATGATTGAAATGGAAGAAGAGGGCGGAAAAGAAGAAATCATAAAGCTCGAAACGGACATCGACGACTGTTCCGGCGAAGTTCTCGGCTATACGATGAAGAAACTTTTGAAAGCAGGAGCAAAAGACGTCCACTATACACCTGTTTTTATGAAAAAGAACCGTCCCGGCTGGGAGCTTACGGTGATTGCCGCAAAAGACGATGTGGAAGAATTGGAGCAGATTATTTTCGGAGAAACCACAACCATCGGTATCCGGGAAATGAAAGTAGAAAGAACTTGTCTTCCCAGAGAGGAAAAAGAAGTGGTGACGCCTTACGGAACCGCTTCCGCCAAAGGAGTGGAAGTGAAGGGGCGGATGAAGTGGTATCCCGAGTACAAAACAGTGAAAAAGCTGGCGAAAAAGCATAAGGTTTCTTTTGCTGAAGTGTTTGATGCCGTAAAGAGAGCAGCAGAAAAAAGAAAATAAAGACATAAAAAAACAGCGGTTTGTCACGGACCGCTGTTTTAGTTTGCTTATTTTCTGATTTTTTTGTAAAGAATGGTAAGAATGAGAAGGGATGCCGAGACGAGTGCAGTGACACCGCCGGGAGCGGCGCCGATTTCATAAGACAGAAAGAATCCGCCCAAGATACCGGTGAAGCTGTAGGCAAGCGAGGCCCAAAGGGTAACACGGAATCCTTTGGAGAGCCGGAGCGCCGAGGCAACGGGAAGCGTAATCATCGAGGAAATGACGAGGATACCGACAGAGCGTATCGATACGGCGATAGCGGCGGCTACGAGGAAAGCAAAAAGGTAATTGATAATCCGCACGGGGACTTTCGCGATTTTTGCAGCATCTTCATCATAGGCGATATACATGAGCTGGTGATAAAAAACAAAAAGAGAAACCGCCGACGTGATGGTGAGAAAACCTGTGACTGCCATATCGGCAGGACTTACGGTAAGGATACTTCCGAAGAGGTAGGCATCCGCATTGGCATGGAGTTTTCCCGATGAAATGAGCGTTAAGGCAATGCCGACAGATACGGAAAGAACGATGGACAAAATGAGATCCGTATATTTCCTGAAATATTGGCGGAGAAATTCGATGGCCACGCCGGCAACGGCGGTAAAAAGAAAAGAAGACAGTACGGGATTCGAACGGAAAAGAAGTCCCAGTGTGACGCCTGCCAGAGAAGCATGGGCAAGCGTGTCGCCAATCATGGAGTACCGGCGGAGAACGAGAAACAGACCGATACAGGGACAGAGAACGGCGATACAAAGGGAAATAAGGAGAGCGTTTTGCATGAAGTCATAAGCCAGCATGATACCCCTCCTTTGTAATAAATTCACGGATATATTCATCAGGATGACAGAGGTGGCCGCTTCCGTCGGTGACATGATAAAGCATGGAAGAATGGCGTACTGCTGCTTCCAGATTATGCTCCACCGCAAGGATGGTGATGTGCTTTTCCTTATTCAGATAAGCGAGGCGGTTATAAATTTCCAACTGGCTTTCTCTGTCGACGCCTGTGGACGGCTCGTCAAGGATAAGCAAATCCGGATCGCCCATCAAGGCCCGGGCAATCAAAACTTTCTGGTGTTGTCCGCCCGACAAATGGCCCATCAGTACATTTTCAAAGTCTTCCATACCGGTGAGGGCAAGAATGCGGGAGACAGACATATTTTTCAGATGAAGAAGTTTTCCGTAAGAACGGATTACTTCTTTGACGGTGATGGGGAAATCCCGGTCTTCCCGGGCGGCTTGCGGGACGTATCCCGTCCGGCATGCCCGGTTTTCCAGTATACCCGACGACGGCTTGATAAAGCCGAGAATCAATTTCAGGAGCGTGCTTTTTCCGCTTCCGTTACTGCCCACAATGGAAATATAATCGCCGTCTTTTACGTCTAAAGACAGATTTTCCAGCAGATAGGGAGCTTCTCCCGTATAAGAAAAAGAAATATTGTCGATATGAATCATGAAATTTCCTTTCGCTATGGATAAAACAGTCAATACTATTTTTATATTACATGGACTGTCAACTTGACATACATGATACTATGAAAAAGTGATAATAATAATGTTATTACAATTTAATGCTTATTTAATTGTGAAAGGGGAACATCGAATGAATGCTCTTAAGAAATGTGCTTGTGTGTTAGGTGCGGCGGCGCTCTTGTTTACTGCCGGCTGCGGCGGCGAAAAGAAAGTGCCTTCCCAGGGGGAAACGAAAATTCCCGTGACCGTTTCTTTTAATGCCATGAAAGAACTGACCGAAACTATCGGCGGTGACAAAGTGGCGGTAAAAGTCATGGTACCGGAAGGAACGGAACCGCATGAATTTGATCCGAAAGCGGAAGATTTGGTTCACATGAAAGAATCGAAAGTTTTTGTTTATAACGGTCTCGGTATGGAAAAATGGGCGGAAAAAGCAGTCAAAGCGGCAGGCTCGGACAAGCTGGTTGTTGTAGAAGCGGCAGCTAAAGTAAAACCTATCGAAATTACCGATGAAGAAGAAAGAGAAGAACATGGCGACCACGATCCCCATGCATGGCTCGGACTGACCACGGCAGTACAGGAAGCGGAAATGATTCGTGACGGACTCATTCAGGCTTCTCCTGAAAACAAAGACTATTTCAACAAAAATTTTGAAACTTTTGCTAAAGAAATGAAAGCATTGCAGGAAAAATACAAAGCTACTTTCGACAAAGCGGAAAGAAAAGAATTTGTCACCGGCCACGCGGCTTTCGGCTATCTCTGCCGTGACATGGGACTGTCCCAGGAAAGCGTAGAAGATGTTTTTGCTTCCGGAGAACCGTCGGCGAAAAAAATGAAAGAACTCATTGATTTCTGCAAAGAACACAAGGTCAAGACCATTTTCACGGAAGACATGGTCAGCCCTGCCTTGAGCGAAACGCTGGCCCGTGAAGCGGGAGCTTCCACAGAAGTCATCGATACCATGGAAGGGGAAAGCGAAAAACCGGACATGACTTTCCTCAAACGTATGGAAGAAAACCTGAAAAAGATAGAAGCAAGTTTGAAATAATGTGATAAGAAATGCGCAGTCCCGGAAAGGCTGCGTATTTTTTTATGGAAATTTTGAAAATAAATAGACCTTTTGACTTTTGAAAATTTCAAAACACGCATAAAATATGATTTTTTAGGAGGAAAAATAAAAATAAATAAAATTGTTAGCACTCTATTGACACGAGTGCTAAGTGTGATATAATACAGATACAGGAAAAAGAAATCCGCCGGGATTTCCGATCCGGTGAGTTATTTATAAGAAAAGAGGTTTTTACTATGCGTGGTTTATTACCTTTTAACGGATTTTTCGGAGACAATGTATTTGATGATTTCTTCAATGATGTACCGGTTTTGTACAATGATCAGGTAACAGTTCCGAAAGTAGATATTGAAGAAAAGAAAGATTCTTATGAAATTACCTGCGATATGCCGGGGTTCAACAAAGATCAGATTCATGTATCCTATGAAAACGGGGTTCTCTCCCTGTCGGCTAAGAAAGAAGCAGAAACGGTCACCAAGGAAGACGATCGTCACTTCATCCGCCGTGAACGGAGCAGCTCCACTTTCAGACGTCAGTTTGCCGTCAAAGGAATCAAAGAAGATGCTATCAAAGCAGCATTGAATGACGGCGTTCTCACGGTAACGCTTCCGAAAATGAAGGAAGAAATCCAAAAAGCACCTCATCGTATAGAAATCGAATAAGGTGCCGGCCTGCAAGGCAGGTAAAACAATCAAATACCCGTTCAAAAATCCCTCTCCTCTGTTTTTGCGGGTTTAAAAGAGAAAAGTCTGTTGAAAAGCAGGCTTTTTCTTTTGCTTATTTAATTGTAAACCAACGGAATAAGAATAATTGACAGAAGGTATTGTTTATTTTATACTGAGAAACAAGATAACAATAATATAGGAAGTCAAAAGGGAAAAGGGGAGTTTTATTATGGAAAGTTCTTGCCAAGAAGTGATTTCTTTAGCGGAAAAAGTGTTAAACGACGGAGAAATTACAGAAGAAGAAGCAAAAAGACTGATTCGTACCAAAGATGAGGACACCATGCTTCTTTTGGCGATGGCTGATAAAATCCGCCAGAAATACGGCGGAAATGCCGTCGATTTCTGTGCCATTATCAATGCGAGAAGCGGCCATTGCCAGGAAGATTGCAAATTCTGTGCCCAGTCGGGTCATTATAAAACAGGCTCGAAAGTATATCGTCTTCTTCCGGAAGATCAGGTTGTGGAAGCGGCAAAAAAAGCAAAAGCCGCAGGGGCTGTCCGTTTTTCGCTCGTCACCAGCGGACGTAACCAGGACAATCCCAATGAATTTGAAGAAATTATTTCTATCGTTAAACGAATCCGTAAAGAAGTGGGAATCGAAGTGTGCTGTTCTTTAGGGCTCATTTCCCAGGAACAGGCAGTCCGTCTGAAAGAGGCGGGCATTACAAGAATTCATTGCAATATCGAAACGTCGCCGTCGTATTTCCCTGAAATTTGCACCACCCATACGATGGAAGATAAAGAAGATATTATCAGGACTGCACAAAAGGCAGGCATCCGTGTCTGCTCCGGCGGTATCATAGGGCTTGGCGAAACGTTGGACCAGCGGGTGGAAATGGCATTCAAGCTGAAATCCCTTCATATTGATTCCATTCCTTTGAATATTTTAAATCCTGTGGAAGGAACGCCGTTCTTTACAAACAAGCGGCTTCCGCCTCTGGAAGTGCTGCGCACCTTTGCGATGTTCCGCTTTGTTCTTCCGAAGGCGCTGATTCGTACCGCCGGCGGCAGGGAAGTGAACTTGAGAAGTCTTCAGGCACTTGCCCTCACGGGTGGTCTTAACGGCATCATGGTGGGCGGCTACCTCACGACAGGCGGACGGGATCCGAGAGAAGATTTGCGTATGACTGCCGATTTGGGAAGAAGCCGTACGGCACCCTGTTTATAAAAAATGAAATAAAAAAAGCTCCCGAGGCGGAAATGTGCCGCGGGGGCTTTTTATTTTACGTATCCGGTTATGACGGGGATTATAAATCAAAACCGTCCGTTTCATCACCCGGTTTGGCAAGATGACGGGCGATTTCATCATAGTGGTCTTTCATGTGGTAAATAATGAGATTTAAAGTTGTCCGTATGACTTCCGGTTCAAAGTGATCGGGCCTTGTGGTGATGCAGACATCAAGGAAAGCATTGTTATCGTCTTCCACAAGGTATTTGAAAACAGACTGGGTCACGTTCAGCCGGCGGATAAATTCGAGGAATTTTTCTCTTTCCGGTCCTGCCGGGGCAAGGCCCAAATGGACACGGAGAAGGGAGTACATGCTGTTGTTCGTAAGCACTGCCGCCACAAGACGGTGATTGTCTCCTGCGGGAAGAGCGGTGATGAAAGCAACGGTATCCATTCCGTCATGTACATCACGGCGCTTGAAATAACTTAACTCATTCGTTTTCATATACGCTTCGAAAATACCGGCTTTTTTGTTTTTGCCGGGCTTAAATTCCGGATTGGCCATACATCCTCCTTGTAAGGGACACAATTTCTTTTTCTTTTATTATAACAGGATTGGAAATAATGAGGGAGACGGAACGGAAAAATAAAAAATGGGACACTCTGTTTCCGGGATACCGCAACGGAAGGAAAAAAGAACAGCGGTCCTCTTTATGAATAAAAACTTTAAATATGGTATAATATTTAATAAGAAAAGTAAAATTTGTCTGCCTTATCATTTCTTTTATGGTTCCCGTTTCTCTGATTTTTTTGCGGAACCTTTTATTTTCTTTCTTTTCCCGCCTACGGAAACCGGCGGGATTGTAAAATTTCCGGCAGACATATAAGAAAAGGAGGATGTATGGCGGAGATTGAGAAGTTTCGCGGTGCCCTGATCGGCGGCGCCTGCGGCGATGCGTTGGGGTATCCTCTTCAAGGACTCTCCGTCTCCCGCATCGAGCATAAGTACGGTCCTTTCGGTTTGCGCACGCTGGTGCGGAGCAGTAAGTTCGGAAATGAGGCGCCTGTCACGGGAAATACCCAGCTGGCACTGGCGACGATTGACGGACTTTTATGGGCGGACGCAAAGAAAATGAAAGAAACCGACGGCATTTACCGCGGCTATATGCGCTGGTTTTACAGCCAGACCGGGGTAGAACCGCGGCGGGGCCAAAAGAGCTGGATGAGACGCCAGCCCCATGAGCGGGAGATTTGTCTGATCCGTGAAAAATTTATGCACTTCCGGAGAAATCCCGAAGAAGGTCTTTTGAATGCCTTTGCCGGCGATGCTATCGGAACGACAAAGAATAAAGTCAATGACAGTAAGGGGAGCGGTGTACTTCAAAGAGCGGTGCCTGTGGGACTTCTCTATGAAGGAGAAAGCAAAACGGCTTTTGAAACGGCTGTGAAAATCGCCGCTTATTCCCATTCGAATCCTGTGGCGTATTACAGTGCCGGCGCACTGGCCGCCTTGATTTCCTGTCTTGCCAAGGGCATGACGCTGCCTAAATCGATTGAACGGGTGCACAGCCTGCTCAACAAAGTCCATAAGGCGGACAGTATCACGACACTTCTTTCCGCGGCGGAACAGCAGGCCCATGACCACCCGGCAGGAAAAGAGGAGCCGTGGGCGCATATCGACAGCATTCACTCGCTCGGTAGCGGCGATCAGGCCGATGAAGCACTTGCAATTGCCGTCTATGCCTGTCTTGCCGTAGACGACCCGCTCGATTCGGTCGTTGTTGCGGCAAATCATGACGGAAACAGTCCCGTTACCGCCGCTTTGACGGGAGCGATACAGGGCGTCCGTTTCGGCGAAGTTTTCGTGCCTTCCTATTGGAAAGACTTGGTAGAAGGAAAAGAAACCGTTCTTGGTCTTGCCGATAAATTATTCCATCTCCGGCAGAAAAAACTGCGGAGAAAAGAAGAGACAAAAAAAGCAGAAATAAAAGAAGATGTAAAAAAAGAAAAAACCGGGAAAAAAGAAACGAAAAAACCGGCAACTGAGAAACCGGTAACAAAAAAACCGGGAGCTAAAAAAGCGAAGACCGGAAAAGAGTAAATACGGATAAAAAAGAATTGCCTGGCGGCGGTTCTTTTTTTATGGAATTTTGCAGAAAAGGGAAATAAAAATTCCTGTTCCGGGAATGAAAACTGATATAATGAATAGAATCGGAAAAAGAAAGGAGAAAAAATGGCTGCCACGGAGTTATTGAAAAAATATTTCGGCTACGATGCGTTCCGTCCTGTCCAAAAAGAAATCATCGATACGATTTCGGCAGGAAACGATGTGCTTGCCATCATGCCGACAGGCGCGGGGAAATCGGTCTGTTTCCAGATTCCTGCCCTTCTTTTTCCCCACGGCACGGTTATTATTTCTCCTTTAATTTCTTTAATGAAAGACCAGGTGGAGGCGCTCTCGGCGCAGGGAATTCCCGCCTCATATGTGAATTCCACCGTTCCTTTTGCAGAGTCCATCGAACGGCTCCGCGACTTATACAGGGGAAAGCTGAAACTTTTGTATATGGCGCCGGAAAAGCTGGAACCGTCTTATTTCACCGACTGCCTTGCCCAAGTGCCGCTTTCCATGGTGGTCATCGATGAGGCGCATTGTGTGTCCCAGTGGGGTCATGATTTCCGTCCTAGTTACGGAAAAATCAAAACATTTGTTGATTCGCTCCCGGAAAAACCGGTCGTGACGGCTTTCACGGCTACGGCGACGACTCTTGTCGAAGAAGATATGAAACGGAGTCTCGGACTCAAGGATGCCGTGATTTTCCGGACCGGTCTTGACCGCCCGAATTTATCATTCCGCGTGATTTCCGGAGTGAACAGAAAAGATTTTATCGGGAAATACGTAAAAAACCATAAAAAAGAGAGCGGGATTATTTATTGTGCCACCCGCAAAGCGGTTGATGAAATTCACGGTTGGCTTGAAGAAAACCGTATCCCTTCAGGACGGTACCATGCAGGTATGGACGATGAAGAAAGACGGAAAGCGCAGGAAGATTTTTCCTTTGACCGTAGCCGCGTCATGGTGGCAACGAACGCTTTCGGTATGGGAATCGATAAGAGCAATGTCCGCTATGTCATTCATTACCAGATGCCGAAAAGTATGGAAGCCTACTATCAGGAAGCGGGAAGAGCGGGCAGGGACGGTGCAGCGGCAGAATGTATCCTTCTTTACAGCGGGCAGGATACGAGAATCCAGGAGTACCTGATTGATACGGGAAATCAGCCGGAGGAGCAGCGAATACGGGACTACGAACGTCTCCAAAAAATGACTGACTACTGCCTCACCACGGACTGCCTCAGGAATTACATTCTCCGCTATTTCGGAGAGGCGGAAGAAAATCCGTGCGGCCATTGCGGAAATTGTGAAAACGCTGTCGCCAAAGCAGATATTACAGACGTAGCGGTTCTTGTATTCAAAACCGTCCGTTCCATGAATGAAGGATTCGGAGCCGCCCTTGTGGCAGATGTCTTGAAAGGCAGCCGTTCTAAAGCGGTGCTCACCCGCCGTCTTGAAAACATACCGACTTACGGGCGCCTTTCCTTCGAACCGGCACGGCATATACGGGGACTTCTCCACGCCCTTACGGCAGACGGATATTTAAAACGGAAAGGAGAATTCCACCTCCTCGGACTGACGGAAAAAAGCAGGGACATTCTCGAAAACGGCGGAAATGTATACGGCCTTGCCTTCGGAGCGGAAGAAATCATTGCCGATGCGGCGGCAGAAAAGAAGAGTGCGTTCTCTGCTGAAGAAACGGGACTCTTCGACCGTCTCCGCGACCTCAGGACGGCAACGGCAAGAGAAGAACATGTACCGCCTTTCGTTGTATTCTCCGATGCCACACTGGAAGATATGGTGCGCCGTTTTCCGACAACGGAAAAAGAAATGGCAAAGGTTCATGGTATCGGTGCATTTAAGCTGAAAAAATACGGAAAACGCTTCCTTTCCCTGCTCCGGGACTATGAAAAAGAAAAAGGAAAAGAAAATCAATTTTCCTCTCCCGATAAAGAGTTGGAAAGAAAAACGGTTTTTATGAAATTGTCGGCTCTCCGGCTTGCCCTGTCGAAAAAAGAAAAGAAAGCGCCTTTCCAGATATTTTCCGATAAAATTTTAAAAGAAATCGTTGAAAAAGAACCGCAAAGTGAAGAAGAACTCCGTCTGATTAAAGGAATCGGTCCGAAAAAAGCGGAGCAATACGGTACGCTCTTTCTTGAAGAACTGAACCGGGCAAAAAAAGACATGGCCCTGTATTACAAACAAGGCAGAAAAGAAATATTGGTTTACACGGGGGAAAAATATGAAATCTGAATTATATATAAATAAAGCCTTTATGCAGTTAAAAAAGGGTGATATAGATGGTGCTGTTTGTAGCATGAAAAAGGTTATTGAAATGAATGACGATATTGTATCGCTTGTTCAAGCACATTGCCTTTTAGCTGAGTACTATTTTATCCGTCAAAATTATGCTTGTTCAAAGGAACATATAGATTGGATTATGGAGCGGCAAGATGAATTAGAAAAGGAATATGACGATTTATTAAATGATGAAATTATAAACACAAATGTTTTGGCAGAACTTATTGATAAATATTTACTGGCATAATATATTGACTAACAAATCCCAGTTTTAAGAGGAGTGAATAAAATTGAATTTTTAAGATCGCATTTTGAGTATGTGCTAATAGCCGGAGGGCTTTTGTTCTTGATAGGGGCAATTTTAGACTGGAAATGGGTTTATAGAGCAACAGGTGGTGATAAGGCTCGCTATGCTTTTATTTTTGAAGTGTGGGGAGAAAAAGGATATAGAGTTTTTATTGGAATCTGTGGACTGGGATTAGCTATTTGTGGTCTTGTGTTTTTGGTGCTGAGATAGAAAGATAAGGTTAATGAGTATGGAATTAAAAAGAAATAGAAAAACCAATATACCCTATAGTTTACATGATAGCCGTATTATAAATATCGAGAATAAAAAAAGGTTGTTAAGATTAAAGCTGAATAAGATATTTCAATACACAGAAGAAGGGGAGCTTATTTATTCGGGTGAGATTGATTTTACAGAATGCGATATTGACGATTGCAATATACTTATTTTTGATAAAATAGTGTATGAAGGCAGTTTTGCAGGAAAGGCTATGACTTTAACCGATTATATGAAACAGTATTCAAATGCTGAATTTGAAATTTTGACTGAAGGATATAGCGAATATTCTACGATATATTCAGGGTGGATTCGGCAGGAAGGCAAAGAGCCAGTAAGTGGAATTCTTAACATATATAATACAGGAGAAATAATATATAGACTTGACACATAAATCCCGGTGTTTAGTATTATCATATATGAATTTTCAGGAGAATGAATTATGAATAAAGAAGATAAGAAAAAACTTATGGATGAATATAAAATGATGCAGGAAAAAGAATTTGAATCTAGTTTACCAATGGAAAGAAAACTATTTTATAAGTTATTTGATTTTCTGAATGATAAATCGGAAACCATAGAGTGCAAGCATGATTTTTCTTTAACCAAAGAGTTTTTAAAAGATAAAAACATAGAAGCCCAAAAGGTATTAGACTTTTTAGAGGAAAATGGTGCCGGTTGCGACTGTGAAGTAATCTTTAATGTGGAAGAAAAGTTTGAAGAATAAACATACAGAATGTTTAGATTATAAATTCAAATTTAGAGGACTTAATGAAAAATAAAGAAATACAGGAACTTGTACAAAATGAGATAAAAAATAACATGATGGATTTGGATGAATGGAGAATTAATAATCTTAAACAAATTTTACTTGAACTTAAGCAATTAGAAAAAAATCCTACATATGTACTTTCTTATCCAAGATATATAATTGACCAATGGGAGTTTGATAATCCACTAATTGTTAAGCTTTTAGAATATGCAGAAGATATAGAAAGAATGCAATCTCATCACAAATAAATCTCAGATTGTCGAGCTGGAAAATTGAAATTTTGAAGAAGCTGTCCGAGGAAGAAAAGAAGTGGCTGAAAAAGATTGCACAGAAGTCGGACTTGCTGAAAAATCCAAAGCCGCAGCGGGGGCGGAAGTAAAGAACAATACAGTAAAATGCGGCATAAATCTTTTTGAGGAGGCAGAGAGTATGTTCTCCGCAAAAAAAACTCCCGCTCATGTATGAGAAGGAGGTTTTTGTACCGGGACTGTTTTTACGGTCCCGTTTTTATTTTTTTTCCGTTCTGTACTTTCCCAAAGCATTCATGATATCGAGAGGAATGTAAGTCTTTGCTTCCCTGCCGAGGTCGAAATTACCGCCGAGAATGCACCATGTCGTAAGCGCGCCGTTGAAATGGGACATGAAAAGCCTTGTCAGAAGAGGAACGGGCGTGTCTTCCGTGAGATATCCCGCTTCCACCCCTTGCATCAGGAGCGACGATAAACGTTTATAGCTGTCATGGAAATGAGCGGTACTGTCGGAAACCTGTTTCGGATCGCAGACGGAACGCAGCCACTGGCGGACCAGATTGACCCCTGTGATTTGTGCATCTTTCATAAGACAACCGAAATAGAAAGTCAGCTTTTTTTCCGGTGGACCGTCCATTTTTATGGTTTCTGCAAACAAATCCTGAATTTTTGAAAAAGCCAAATCGCGGATCAAATCTTCCTTACACTTGAAATAGTGATAAAAAGTTCCCTTGGCGACACCGGCACCGGAAGTGATATCCTCTACCGATACCCTATCAAAACCCCTTTCGGCAATCAGCTTTCTTGCCGATTCCAAAAGAGTCGCTTTCGTTCTTATCGCTTTCTTTGTGAGTGCCATACCTGTCCTCCCGTGCTTCTATATGATTTAAGTATAAACAATTTTAATAAGTAAAGCAATGACCGCCGGTCAGTTTAGAAAACGGGAGAAACTTCTCTTTGGAGAAAGAAATAGAAAATGTTCAGCTTATTTTTTTATTTTTTGTTATAATCAAATCATACAAAGGAAGTTCAGGGAAATTGATTTCGGGAGGAATATGCATGGACGATGACTCTATATGGCTTGAGCTCATCATAATTATATTACTTGTCATTGCCAACGGTATCTGCTCGCTTGCAGAAATTTCCATTGTCGGCGCAAGAAAAACGAAATTACAGAAAATGGCGGAAGAAGGGAGACGGGGTGCTAACCAGGCTCTGGAGCTTTCGGAACGGAAAGAAGAACTTTTTTCCACCATTCAGGTCGGTATCACGACCATCAGTATCGTGACAGGTATGTTTTCGGGAGCGTCCCTGGCAGAACCTCTTGAAGGGGTACTGGCGGATATCCCTACCGTGGGAGCCTATCTTGCTCCGCTGAGCATGGTCATTGTCATGGCGCTTGTCACTTATTTCACACTCATCATCGGAGAGCTGGCTCCGAAATGGATTGCCATTGCAAAGCCTGAAGAGTCGGCGTGCTACATCGCACGGATTATGATTCTCTTTGCCACGGTTTGCAAGCCTCTCGTCATTTTAAGCACCTGGTCGACCAAAATCGTCGTAGAAATGCTGGGCATACACATGGGCGGCGAGCAGCCTGTATCGGAAGAAGAAATCAGAGTACTTCTCCAGCAGGGTGCGCAGCTCGGTACGATAGACAAAGAAGAACCGGGAATTATCAATAACGTATTCCAGCTGAATGACCTGACTGCCGCCGACAGTATGACACCGCGGACACAGCTTGACTGGATTGATTTGGAAGATACGGAAGAAAATATCTGGAACGATATCAGCAGCTCCTCCCATTTCCGTCTTCCCGTAGGCAGCGACTCGCTCGATGATTTCAAAGGACTCGCTGATGTGAGCAAGGTGCTTTTGGACCAGAAAAACAATCCCGGAAAATCAATCAAAGCATCGGTGATGGATACGGTTTACAAGCCGCTTCTCATACCGGAAACACTGATTCTCACCAGAGTGCTTACCTTTTTCAAAACAAAAGGTGTCCATGAGGCGGTGGTGATAGACGAATACGGCACACTGTCGGGACTTGTCACGCTTCATGACGTTCTTGAAGAAATCGTAGGCGACATGCCGGGGGATATCGAAGATATTTTAGAAGAACAAAATAAATTCATACCCCGCTCCGACCATTCGTGGCTCGTGGAAGGACTTTGCACGATTGATGAATTCCGTGCGTATTTCCACATTGAAGAAGAACTGCCCGGCGAGGCGGAAGACTATTATAAAACACTGGCAGGCTTTATTACCTACCTCTTGGGATATATACCGAAGGAAACGGAAAAGGCCCGGTACGGCCGCTTTATCTTTGAAGTTGTGGACTGCGATAACCGCAGAATAGATAAAGTCTTGGTAACGGAAGTGAATGCTTCCGGGAAGGAGTAAAGTATGGAAAAGCAGGAAATGAATGAAGGCATGTCTTTGAAAGAGGCACTGGAAGCGATCAGGAAAGGACTTGAAGAAGATAAAGCATTTCTCCGTCTTTCCATGCTCGATCCCGATCCCGATGCCCGTCAGGCAGAGGAAGGAAGAATACAAAATGTCCTTGCCCTTGCCGGCGTCATGGAAGAAATACTGAGCCGCTTTGCCGATGGTGACGAGATTGTGGTAGAAACGGCCAAAGAAGAAAACCGGAGGTTTGACGAAAATCTGGAAAAGAAAGAAACGGAAATCCGGGAAGCCTGCGAAGAGGCGGAAAATATCTATAAGGAAGAGGAAGACGGCGATATGTCCGATACAGATGACCGTGAACTTTCTCTCCGGTATGAAACCCATACGCTGGGATGCCCCAGTGACGGTGATAATATCGAATATGACTGGACCGTAGAAAGCGGAAAAGAATGCTTCACCGAAGGAAAAGGAAAGACAAAAAAGAAAAGTAAGAAGAATAAGAAAAATAAGAAAGATAAAAAGAGCAAAAAAGACAAAAAGAAAGATAAAAAATAAAGAACGGAAAAGCCTTCCCGGAAAGGGGGGCTTTTTTTTGACGGAAAAATAAAAAAATCTGTAAAAAATTTCTTTACAAAAAAATAAACTAAAAGTTTATAAAGCGGAATATTTTTTGACTGATACGGAAAAAAGTAATATAAATATTCTTTTTTACATGGTATAATTACGAGTATTGTGCAGGCGGAAAAAATCTCCGTCTATGCTATAATTAGGTATATATATTTATGGGGCCGGGGCTGTTTATTAAGAGAACCCCCGTTTTGCCCTGTTATTTTGGGAAAGCGGGATTTTTTTGGAAAAGAAGGTTATAATCCGCTGCACATCATCACAGCGGGACGAAACGGGACGGGCAGAAACAATCACATTGGATACGCCCGGCGTTTACGGGGAAGCGGAAGATCACCGCTATATTTCCTATGAAGAAACTTCTTTATCCGGCCTGGAGGGGACAACGACTACCATCCGCCTCTTCGGCGACAAAGTGACACTTTCCCGGCGGGGCACTTTCGTGCAGGAAACGGAATATATCCCCGGCAAAGAATCGGAGTCGGAGTACATGACACCGGCGGGACCGATGAAAATCCTGACGACACCCCGTGAAATTTACGATACAGTCAAAGACGGCACAGGGGAAATCAGACTGGTTTATGATATTGAAATGAAAGGGCTTTTTAAGCACTTAAATGAAATTGTTATCGAAGTGAGGGAGGAACAGGACGCTTCATGGAAGTCAGAGAAGAACTGAAAGAACTTATTGAAAAGGCCCGGGCAAGGGCGGTAGAAGAGGGAGATCTTCCCGAAGGAGAGTATGCGCCTGTCCAGACACTGGAAATTCCGAAATCAAAGGAATTCGGCGACTATTCCACAAATGCGGCGATGCAGTGGGCAAGAACGGCCCGCAAAGCACCGCGCATGATTGCCGAAGCCGTTGTGAAATATATGGACTCCCCTCTCATATCCCATACGGATATTGCGGGAGCAGGATTTATCAATTTCTTCCTTGCCAAAGGAACGGTGTACCGCGAACTGGAGGAAATACTTGCCAAAGGAGAATCCTACGGAAATCTTCCCGGCGGCCATAAAGATAAAATTCTCGTCGAGTATGTATCGGCAAATCCGACAGGACCGCTCCATATCGGTCACGCCAGAGGCGCGGCTTACGGTTCCGCTCTGGTGAACCTTTTCCGTGCGGCAGGTTATGAAGTTTGCGCCGAATACTATGTGAATGATGCGGGTAACCAGATCGAGCATCTGGCCGAATCGGTAGACGCCCGGTATCTCCAACTTCTCGGAAAAGATGCGGAAGTGCCTGAAGACGGATACCACGGCTACGATATTGTGGAAACCGCACAATCCATTATTGACAGAGAAGGGGATAAATACCTCGCTCTTCCCGAAGAAGAAAGAAGAAATATTTTTAAAACGGTGGCACTGGAAGAAAAATTGGCAATTCTCAAAAAAGACCTGGCCGATTTCCGTGTTACCTTTGATAACTGGTTTTCCGAAAAATCTCTTTATCCCGGTGAAGTGGATAAAGCACTGGAAAAACTGAAAGAAAGCGGTCATCTCTATGAAAAAGACGGCGCCCTGTGGCTGAAAACGACAGACAATGGCGATGATAAAGACCGTGTCGTTATCCGCACCAACGGCGTTCCTACCTATTTCTGTTCCGATATCGCCTACATTCCCAATAAAATAGGGAGAGGCTTCAATAAACTGGTTGATATCTGGGGTGCCGATCACCACGGATACATTATCCGTATCCATTCGGCCATGAAATTCCTCGGATATAACCCTGATGATTTTGAAATCATGCTGCTCCAGATGGTCACGCTCCTCCGGAACGGACAGCCCGTCAAAATGTCGAAACGGACAGGACAGGCAGTCACCTTGAGAGAACTCATGGACGAAGTCGGAAGTGATGCGGCCCGCTATTTCTTCTGCAGCCGTACTTTGGACAGCCAGATGGACTTTGATATCGACCTTGCGAAAAAACAGTCCAGCGACAATCCCGTCTACTATATCCAGTATGCCAATGCACGAATCCACAGCCTCTATAAGCAGGCGAAAGAAGCGGGCATCTCATGGGGAGACTGGGAACATACCGATTTCACCTGCCTCACGGAAGAATGTGAACTTGATTTGGTCAAGAAAATGGAAAACTACCGCATGCTCATTGCAGGAGCGGCAGCCGAAAGAGCACCCCAGCGCATTGCCAAATATGCTTATGAGCTGGCAGGACTTTTCCACCATTTCTATAGAGAATGCAGAATACTCGGCGTAGAAAAAGAAGTGACGGAGGCAAGACTGGGACTCATCACCGCCGTGAAATACGTACTCACCCACGCACTTGCAATTCTTGGTGTTTCCGCTCCGGAACACATGTAAAAGGAGGACACATGACAAAGTATATTTTCGTAACCGGCGGCGTTGTATCATCTTTGGGAAAAGGCATTACTGCCGCTTCCCTGGGACGCCTTTTGAAAAACAGAGGATACAAAGTCACAATCCAGAAATTTGACCCGTACATCAATATAGACCCCGGTACCATGAGTCCTTACCAGCACGGCGAAGTATTTGTCACCGACGACGGTGCGGAAACGGACCTCGACCTCGGTCACTACGAACGCTTTATCGACGAAAACCTTTCCAAAGCGTCCAGTGTTACCACCGGTAAAATTTACCAGTCCGTCATCAACAAAGAAAGAAAAGGGGAATATTTAGGCTCTACCATTCAAGTCATTCCCCATATCACTAATGAGATCAAAGACCGGGTACTCCGGGTCGGCAAAAATGACAATGCCGATATCGTTATTACGGAAATCGGCGGCACTGTCGGGGATATCGAATCACTCCCGTTCCTCGAAGCCATCCGCCAGGTCAGAAAAGACCTGCCCCACAGAAATGACGTTACCTATATCCACGTCACCCTCGTTCCCTACATCGAGGCGGCAGGCGAACTGAAAACGAAACCGACACAGCACAGCGTCAAAGAACTCCGCTCTATCGGTATCCAGCCCGATATCATTGTCTGCAGAACCGTGCAGGAACTGTCCCCGGAAATGAAAAAGAAAATCGGCATGTTCTGCGACGTGGAACCGGAAGCTGTCATCAATAACCTCACCGCTTCAAGCATTTACGAAGTGCCGCTCCTCATGGAAAAAGAAGGCCTCGACCATATCGTTCTCCAAAAACTCGGCCTTGAAGATCGTCCTGTCGATTTAGAAGACTGGAAAGCCATGGTAGACCGCATGACCCATACAGAACGTGAAGTGGAAATTGCCCTCGTCGGGAAATACACAAAACTCCACGACGCCTACCTCTCCGTCGTAGAAGCACTCTACCACGCAGGCTTTGAACTCGGCACAAAAGTCAATATCCGTTGGATCAATGCGGAAGAACTGGAAGAAAGAAAACAAAACTGGGATAAAGTTTTCAAGGGGATAGACGGCATCGTCGTTCCCGGCGGATTCGGATACCGCGGCGTAGAAGGAAAAATAGACACCATCCGTTACGCAAGAGAACACAAAATCCCCTTCCTCGGCCTTTGCCTCGGCATGCAGGCGGCAGTCATTGAATTTGCAAGAAACGTATGCGGCATGAAAGAAGCGAACTCCTCCGAATTTATTCCCGAAGGAAAATGCTCGGTCATCGACCTTATGCCCGACCAGGAAGACGTTACAGAAAAAGGCGGCACCATGCGCCTCGGTATTTACCCGTGCAAACTCAAAGAAGGAACGAAAGCCAGAGCCCTTTACGGCAATCAGGAAATCGTCTACGAACGCCACCGTCACAGATACGAAGTATCCAATGAATTCCGTCCCCAAATGGAAAAAGCGGGCCTCATTATCGCAGGTACCAGCCCTGACGGCCGCCTTGTAGAAACCATAGAACTGGGCGACCACCCCTACTTCGAAGCCACACAGGCGCACCCGGAATTCAAAAGCCGGCCGAACAGACCGCACCCCCTCTTCCACGGCTTCATAGAAGCGGCATTGAAAGAGAAAAATAAATAAACCGGTAAAAATATCCGCTCCACAAACAGGGCGGATATTTTAGTGTGCAAAAAAACAGCGGTTACAATGAATTTCATTTTCGGGGAAATATACCTGATAGAAATATAAATATTTGAGGAGGAATTTTTTATGGCGGATTTCATTAAAATCCTTTATCGTATATCCAGTCTTCTTTTATTAAATGGAATCTGCATATCTTTTTATCTTCCCACCAAGTAATTTCAAATATAAATTCTCCTTTGCTTAAAAGCATAGTTGTGGATTTACGGGAGCGGTCAATCTCAGTATACTTTTTGTCAATTTTCCACCCCCGAGACAAAAGTTGTTTTCCATATCTGTCAAATTCATCAGACGTTAAATCCCGTTCAAATTCCCTCGTTCCGACGATATAATAAATCAGCCATCTTTTTTTTACCCCATAATCATCTTTGATGGGCGGTATAGGGTCGGAAATCTGTTGATACATTTCTACCATTTGGTCTTTCATTTCTATCCGATAGTCATAAGTGACGTACCAAAGCGTGCCGAAATACAAGGCATATATTAAAAAAGCTGCAACTCCTACGAAACCTATGAAATCGTAATATTCTAAATTATTCCAATCTATTTTCTTCATGGTTGTCCCTTTTCTACAATGTTAAGACAGGGGTTATCATAAAAAGCTCCGCGAATGAATTAATATCCCTTATTGTATATCCAGTCTTCCTTTATTAAAAAGAAACTACATTTCTTTTCTCCGTCCCACCGATGGATTGAAAATGCAAATTCGCCCTTGCTTAAACTAATGGAGGTAGATTTACGGGACTGAACGGTCGAAGTATATCGTTTAGTAATTTTCCATCCCCGGGATAAAAGTTGTTTTCCATACCATTCCAATTCATCATCCGTTAAATCCCGTTCAAATGTTCTTGTTCCGCTAACAAAATAAACCAGCATTTTTTGGTGAATCCCATAATCATCTTTAATGGAATGTATAGGGTCGGAAAGCTGTTGATATGTCTCGACCATCCGGTCTCGCGTTTCTATCCGGTAGTCATAAGTAACGTACCAAAGAGTACCGAAATACAAGGCATATATTAAAAAAGCTGCAACTCCTACGAAACCTATGAAAT
>OFML01000436.1_pt1 | contig 34764 bp, 28 predicted proteins | sample 1541831 | NCBI WGS metagenome assembly OFML01 (sample SAMN04209237, study PRJEB22552) | human gut metagenome | biome: gut; material: feces | host: Homo sapiens | place: USA: Oklahoma | reverse complement strand
AATGCAAAGCAAAACGATTGGAAAAATCATCGTGGATCTTGGCATGACCGTCCTTCTGATGCTTCTTATGGCCTTTGAACGGATTGGAAGAACAGCTCATGAATGGATCGGAGCCGGGATGTTCGTGCTGTTCAATGCCCCGCCTGCGGGTTTTTGTTTTAAAACAAGCATCACCCCCGCTCCGCACAAAACGGAACGGGGGTGATGCTATTTATAATTCTATTTTACTCTGCAATTTCTGCGCTCAGCAGGTCTAAAATCGCGTCTTCCGCGTTCCAGAAGTACGCGGTTTCACCGAGAAGCACCGTGATGCCCGTGCGGTCAAAATAGGTGCGCACGCCGTCTGCCATGCCGCAGCAGGCGACCGTTTTGCCTTGCTTTTGCAGGCTTTCACACAGCTCCAAAACGGCCTGCGCGCCGGAAACGTCAATATTCGGCATGCCGCGCAGGGAGAAGATCACATGGTCGTAGGCGGGCATTTCCGCCATGCGGCGGTTGAATTCATCCACCGCGCCGAAGAACAGCGAGCCTGTCACGTACACAACGCCGGTCGTCTCCAGCACCGGCGGCTTGCCTTCCACCGTGCGCAGCTTATTCGCGTCAATGTCGGAGAAGCTTACGCCAATCTGGCTGGATTTTGCAATGTACAAAATCGCAGAGTACGCAACACCGAGCAAAATCGCGACCGTCAGGTCAAAGATCACCGTCGCGAGCATCGTGACAAGGAACTGGCTGATGCCGGATTTTAGCTTGTGGCTGAAAATGTAGCGGATGCCGCCCCAGTCGTTCATGCGCCACGCCGTTACCATCAAAACGCCGGCAAGCGCCGCAAGCGGCAGGCGCGCCATCACGCCGCCGAGCAGAAACATGGAGGCGAGCAGGAAAACGGAGTGGAACACGCTCGCAAGGCGTGTCTGCTGGCCGGATTTCACCGCTACGCTCGTGCGCGCAATGGCCGCCGTAGCCGGCACACCGCCGAAAAGCGGTAGCAGCATGTTGCCTACGCCCTGCGCGATGAGCTCTTGATCGGCATTGAACGGCTCGTTTTTCATGCGGGAAGCCGAAGCACCGCACAAAAGGCTTTCAATCATGCCGAGCGCTGCAATCGTCACAATGGGCGAGATGAGGTTTTTCAGTATGTCAAGGTTCAGGCTGCCGAGGTCAAGGCGGTCAGCGAGCATCAGCGTGCGCGGAATGTCGCCCACCGTCGCAATGGAATTCATACGGAACAGGGCGGAAACGACCGTTGCCAAAATGATGCCCACAAGCGAGCCCGGCACGCGTGCGCCCCACTTTTTCGGCCAGACAATCATCACGACAACGACAAGCAGACCAATCAGCACCGCTTGGAGGTTCGGATGAAAGCCGAGGCGCGCGTAAGACGCGATTTTTACCAAATTCGAGCTGCCCTCGGACGCAGTGCCGAAGAAATTATCGATTTGCCCCATCGCGATAATAATCGCAATGCCGGACGTAAAGCCCATGATGACGGGCATCGGGATGAAGCTGATGAGCCGCCCAAGCTTAAAAATACCGGCTAAAAGCAGCAGTGCGCCCGCCGCAAAGCACGCGAAAAACACGCCCTGCAAGCCGTAAGACGCCACAATGCCCACCAAAACGGCGCTCATCGCGCCTGTGGGGCCGGAAATTTGGAACGAAGCGCCGCCAAGTACTGCAATGACAACGCCCGCAATGATTGCCGTAACAAGACCCGCAGCTGCCGTAGCGCCGGAAGATACGCCGAACGCCAGCGCAAGGGGCAGCGCCACCGCGCAAACAGTCAGGCCCGCCATGATGTCTTTCATCAGCTTGGCGGTGTTGTAGCCCGAAAACTCCTATTTCAGGCTCGTTAAATAGTTTTTTATCATGTTTCCCTCCAATAAATTGATTTTTCCGCATAATTTGCCGCTTTTTTACCGCAGCCTATTAACTATACCATTAGGAGCCGCTTTAATGCAAGGAAAAAGATACGCCGTTTTCTCGCGCTTTTCTGTGCATACAGCCCGCATGACATACCTTATAAAAATCTTTACTTTTTATCGAGAATACGCTATACTTTGTACAAAAGCAAATGCGAAAATTCCTTGTTTTAATCCAAACAAAGAGGTATGAAAATGAACGTGAAAAAAACGGAAAGAGACGGCATTGTCCGTGCCTATCCCGAAAACGGCAAGCCGCTCGCGTGGTCTGCGTCGTCCGGCGTAGAGCTCATCGAAAAAGACGGCCTGTATTTTAAAGACTTGGAGAAGACCGGCGAGCTTCTCCCGTATGAAGATTGGCGTTTGCCCGTTGAGGAGCGCGCCGCAGACCTTGCATCCCGCCTGACAACAGAGGAGATTGCGGGTCTCATGCTCTATTCGCCGCACCAAGCGGTGCCGCCTATGGCGTTCGGCCCGTTCGGCGGTACATATAACGGCCAAAAGTACGCGGAAGCAAATATCCCTGCGTATACGCTTACCGACCAGCAGAAGGAATTCATGAACAAAGAGCACATCCGCCACGTCCTCATGATTACGGTAGAAGACGCGAAGACTGCCGCAAAGTGGAACAATGAGCTGCAAAAGCTTGCCGAAAGCATGCCGCACGGCATCCCGGTGAACATTTCCTCCGACCCGCGCAACGGTGCGCGCGGCAGCGGCAGCGTAGAGTTTAAAACCGCCGGCAGTGACGTCAGCAAGTGGCCGGAGGGTGTCGGTTTTGCCGCGTGCTTTGACCCCGAGGTTGTCCGCCGGTTCGCGGAGGATGCGTCGAAAGAATACCGTGCGCTCGGCATCACCACGGCGCTCGGCCCGCAGATTGACCTTTGCACCGAGCCGCGCTGGATGCGCTTTGTCGATACGCTCGGTGAAAATCTTGAGATGACAAAGAAAATGGTTAAGGCGTACTGCGACGGTATGCAGACCACCAAGAATTCCGAAAACGGCTGGGGATATGACAGCGTAAACACCATGGTCAAGCACTGGCCGGGCGGCGGCACGGGTGAGGCCGGCCGCGATGCACACTATGCCTACGGCAAATACGCGGTTTACCCGGGCAATAATTCCGAAGAACACAGGAAACCGTTTACGGAAGCGGCGTTTAAATTAGACGGTCCTACCGAAAGCGCCTCTGCCGTCATGCCGTACTACACGGTTTCTTGGGGCCTCGACACCAAAAACGGCAAAAACGTCGGCAACTCGTACAGCGAGTATCTCATCAAAGATCTCCTGCGCGAAAAATACGGCTTTAAGGGTGTCGTTTGCACAGACTGGGGCATCACGCAGGATCCCGCGCCCATTATGGATACGTTTGCAAGCCGCTGCTTTAATATGGAAAACATGACCGAGGGCGAGCGCTGCTTCGTCGCCATCATGAACGGCGTAGACCAGTTCGGCGGCAACGCAGAGATTACGCCCATCATGGAAGCGTATCAAATCGGCTGCGAAAAGGTCGGCGAAGAAGCCATGCGCGCCAGAATGGAGCGCTCTGCCGCGCGTCTGCTCAAAAATATTTTCCGGTGCGGCCTGTTCGAGAACCCGTATCTCGATCCCGAAGAGTCCGCCAAGATTGTCGGCAACGCGGAATTCTGCGCCCACGGCTATGACGCACAACGCAAATCTGTCGTCTTATTAAAGAATCGCAATCACTGTCTGCCGCTCCAAAAGGGTATCAAAATCTACGTGCCGCAGCGCAAGCTCCGCGCCATGAAGGGCTTCATGCGCAACGATATTCCCGCCCACACGGAAGACCCCGTGACGGACGAGGTGATTTCGAAATACGGTGTGCGCGTCCATACGCCCGAGGAAGCGGACGTGGCGCTTGTCTTTGTGGAAAGCCCTGCGTGCAACGCGTATTCTACGGAAGACGTCGCAAACGGCGGCAACGGCTACCTGCCCATCACACTCCAGTACCGCCCCTATACGGCGGTGAACGCGCGCGAAGTGAGTATTGCGGGCGGCGATTTCCGCGAGGATTTCACAAACCGCAGCTACCGCGGCAAAACGAACATTGCCTATAATGAATACGACCTGGATAACATTCTAAACTGTCGCGAGGCGATGGGAGACAAGCCCGTCATTGTCTGCGCAGCGATCAACAACCCAATGGTCATGCACGAGTTCGAGCGCGAAACGGACGGCATCGTCGTCGAGTTCGGTGTTTCCCGCGCCGCGGTGCTCGACGTCGTCTTCGGCGATTACGATCCCACCGGCCGTCTGCCCGTGCAGATGCCGAAGGACATGGACACCGTGGAAAAGCATTGCGAAGACGTTCCGTTTGACCTTGAAGTGCACGTGGATGAATTCGGTCACGCCTACGACTACGGCTTCGGCATGAATTATGAAGGCGTTATCGAGAAATAAGGAGTGACATCTAATGAATACAGTAGAAAAATGGGGGCTTTTTGAAGTTTCCCTCAAGGGTCCGTCTGCGGGCAACCCGTTTACGGAGCAGTCCGTTTCCGCCACGTTCCGCAGCAAAAACGAAATCGTCACGGTAGACGGCTTCTATGACGGCGACGGCGTTTATAAAGTGCGCTTCATGCCGTCTTTTACGGGCGATTACGTCTATGAAACGGTCGGCAGCTTCCCGGAAGCGGAGTCTGCCGGCGATTTCACCGTAACGGAGCCGACCGGCAATAACCACGGCCCGGTGCGTATTGCGAACACGTACCATTTCGCCTATGAAGACACCACGCCATACTATTCCGTCGGCACCACGTGTTACGCGTGGGCGCACCAGCCGGAAGAAGTGCACAAGCAAACGCTCGAGGAGCTCGATAAGGGCTACTTCAACAAAATGCGTTTCTGTGTCTTTCCGAAGCACTACATCCACAATTTCCGCGACCCGGAGACCTTCCCGTATGAGGGAACTCCGGTCGATAATTCAAACCTCACCGAAGAAAACTTCTCGTATTTCGTTGATTTTTCCGGCAACAACTGGGATTTTACGCGTTTTAACCCCGAGCATTTTCGCCGCATGGAGCGCTGCATCGTAGAATTGCAGGAGCGCGGCATCGAGGCCGACATCATCGTTATGCACCCCTACGACCGCTGGGGCTTCTCCGTCATGAACCGCGAGCAGGACGACCTCTACTGGAACTACGTCATCGCGCGCTTCTCCGCCTACCGCAACGTGTGGTGGAGCCTTGCAAACGAATACGACCTCATGCGCGCCAAGAAGCTTGAGGACTGGGAGCACTACGCAGACCTGCTCTGCAAAAAAGATCCGTACAACCACATGCGTTCCATCCACAACTGCATACCGTTCTACGACCACACCCGTCCGTGGATTACGCATTGCAGCTTGCAGCGCCAGGATCTCTACCGTCACGTGGAATACACCACCGATTACCGCACGCGCTACCAAAAGCCTATCGTGTGGGATGAGATTGCCTACGAAGGCAATATCGATATGGGCTGGGGCAATATCTCCGGGCAGGAGCTCACCCGCCGCTTCTGGGAAGCTTCCATGCGCGGCGGCTACGCAGGCCACGGCGAGACCTTCATGAACCCCGAAGACATCTTGTGGTGGAGCCACGGCGGCAAGCTGCACGGCGAAAGCCCCGCGCGCATCCGCTTCCTGCATGAAATTCTCACGCAGACACCCGGTCTCGGCTTAAAGCAAGGCCCCGGCGCATTTGATGAGACCGTCGCCGTGCCGGACGAGATGATCCCCGTCACCGGCTACGAGATTCACTACTACGGCTTCGGCCGCCCGAGCTTCCGCAATTTCGTAAAGCCCGCGGGCGAAAACTGGCGCGTGGAGGTCATCGATACGTGGAACATGACCATCACCGATGCCGGCGTGCACAGCGGCAAGTTCCGCATTGCGCTGCCGGGCCACGAGTACATGGCCGTGCGCCTCACGCGCGTGTAAACATTCATAAAGCGTATAAATTTAAATAAACCGTAAAAGAGGGCACCCGCAGCGCTGTGCGGTGTCCTCTTTACTTGACAGAATCTTTCCCGCGCCGTACAATAAACCCAAGATAACAAAGAAATATTCCGAAAGGATGACTATATTTTGGCGAATAAAAGAAAACGCCCCGCTGCTATGCGCGAGGAAGAGCGGCAGGCACAGCGCGCAGCCGCCCGTGCGGAGCGACGCACAAGGCGAGCCGCAGAGCAGGCCGCACAGAATGTCCCGCAGAAGACGGAAGCCCCGAAAGCGCCGCAAAAAGCAGGCGTGCCTCATAAAAAGAAGAAGATCAACAAGTTCCGCGTGGCGGTTGTCTGCACCGCCGCTGTGCTCGTGGCGCTCGTTGCCCTCGGCGTGGCCAGTGCTGCCGGTGTGCGCACACCCATCAGCAGTATCGCCGCAGACGGCGAGCCGGAGTTCTTCTCCACCGTAAAACCGCAGGCCAGCGCTGCACCGGCAGAAAACACCGCTTCCGCTGCGCCTACGCCGTCTTCCGCTTTCGACGGCGCGCTTTTCATCGGCGACAGCATGACGACGTGCCTGAAAAACTACGTCACGGACGGCGCAGGCAGCACCACCGCTTTGAGCGATGCGGAATTCATGACCCGCAGCGATTATTCGTGGGACGAAGCGCAGGACGAATTAAACGGCGGTGAGGGCGGCCTGTGGCTCGACGATGACACCGCTCTCACCGTCACGGAAGCCATCGACCGTTTCTCCGCGACGAAGCTTTACATTCAGCTCGGCAAGGAAGACCTCACGTATAACGACGTCTCCGACGTCACGTCCACTGCGCAGGCGGTTATTTCCGCGCTGCAAACGAAGTACCCGAACCTTGAAATTACCGTGCAGGCCGTTACGCCCATGCTGGAGTGGATTGACTATCAGGGGCTCAGCAGCGGCACCATCGCGCAGTATAACGAAGCGATGCAGACCTACTGCACGGGCAAAAAGAACCTGAAGTTTTTAAACATCGCCGCATTCTGTACAGAGGGCTACCTTCCCGCGGAGTATTGCGCTGACCCCGAGGGCTTGTGCATCCACTTAAACGACGAGGGCTGCGCCATTTGGGCAGATTATCTCCTCGGCAACAAAACGCCGGAGCCGTCACCGACCCCCACGCCGACCCCCGATCCGAACGGCGACAGCACCGATAACACCGATACAACGAACACCGCCGGCGACACCTACACGGATGATTCCGGCGATTATACGGACAACACAGGGGATTACACCGATGATACGGGCGACTATACGGATGACACCGGTGATTACACAGAAGAATAATCTACAAAATATGGTATGCAAAGTGTTTGGTATACCATATTTTGCTTTTTTCAAAACTTATTGAAGTTTTTTTAAAAAAGGCTTGCAATTTAGAAAGAGATGTGGTATTATAATAAAGCCGTCAGATGAGACGGCAAACAGAATAGTTGGTGTTGATTACAACGAGGGTCCACCTGTTCCCATACCGAACACAGAAGTTAAGCTCGTTTGTGCTGAAAATACTCGGCTGGCAACGGCCCGGGACGATAGGTTGGCGCCAACACTTAGAAGAATCACAGAAATGTGGTTCTTTTTTATTTTTCAAAAGCTATAAGCTCCCTCTGTCAGAGGGATTTTTTCATTTACGCTTGCTTTTAGCTGTCCGCGCAGAAAGCTTGAGCAAAACTTTATTCCTTCAACAGGTTTTACTTCACGACTTACCATATTCAGCAAAACAACGGGAAAAAACGTTTTCCGCGGAAACATAGTGCCAAGGAATATTGACATATTCGTGAATTTATTGTAAGATTTTTTGGAGTTCTGCTTTTTCCCAATCACGGGAAAAACGATAGATAAATGGAGGGGCGGAGACCGGCACTTTCCTGTGTGGCCGCACGCGTACCTCGAAGAAAGGTAAGTGTTCAAAAAGTGGAAAAAACCCTGATTTGTCTGGGCATCGCTCTGGTCGTCGGTCTGCTGATGTCCCGCTTGGCAAAGCTCGTACATCTGCCTGCGGTCACGGCGTACCTCGTCGGCGGTCTGCTCATCGGTCCGTTCTGTCTCGGCGCGCTGAACATTCCGTACATCGGCTTCAATTCTCTGGAGCAGGTGGAGGGCCTCAGCGTCATCACGCAGACGGCGCTCGGCTTCATCGCGTTCGCCATCGGCAACGAGTTCCGCGTCTCGCAGCTCAAAACGATGGGTAAGCAGGCCATCACCGTCGGCATTCTGCAGGCGGTCATCACGACTATTGTGGTCGATATCGCCCTCATTGTCCTGCATCTCATCAATCCCGCCCTCCTTTCGCTGCCCTCTGCCATCACCCTCGGCGCCATCGCCGCGGCTACGGCCCCGGCGGCTACGCTCATGGTCGTGCGCCAGTATAAGGCAGACGGCCCGCTCACAAAGCTCCTGCTCATGGTCGTCGCCATCGATGACGCCGTGGGCCTCGTGCTGTTCTCCGTGTCCTTCGGCATCGCCGGCGCGCTCGAAATGGGCAGCATCAGCGTTGTCAGCGTCATTTTAGAGCCCATCATCGAGATCGTGATTTCCCTCGTGCTCGGCGCACTTTCCGGCCTTGCGCTCAACTGGTTAGAGACCTATTTTCACTCTCGCAGTAAGCGTTTGTCCCTCACGGTCGCCTTCGTGCTTCTCATGGTTGGTATCTCCTCCATGGAATTTGAGCTCGGCGGCGTGAAGATCGGTTTCTCTCTGCTGCTCGTCTGCATGATGACTGGTACGGTCTTCTGCAATGTGTGCAGCGCTTCCGAAGAGCTGATGAGCCGTCTGGATCGCTGGACAGGCCCCATCAACATTTTGTTCTTCGTGCTTTCCGGCGCGGAGCTCGATTTAAATATTTTAAGCAACCCGCTCGTGCTGCTCATCGGCATCATTTACATCGTCTTCCGTTCGATCGGTAAGATCTCCGGCTCTTACATCAGCTGCGCCATGACAAAGTGCAGTGACCACATCAAAAAGCATCTCGGCATCACGCTTCTGCCGCAGGCCGGCGTGGCGCTCGGCATGGCGCTCACCGCTACGTCCCTTACAGACGGCAGCATCGTGCGCAACGTCGTGCTGTTCTCCGTGCTGGTGTATGAGCTCATCGGCCCGTCTCTCACAAAGCGTTCCTTGCTTGCCGCAGGCGAAATCAAGCCCGAGGGCAAGACCAGCGCCCGCGAGGAGAACAAACCTGTAAAGCCCATTACCCTCAAGTAATTTCATAGAATACAAAACGCAGGAAGGCAAAGCGCTTTCCTGCGTTTTTTTCATGCCCGATTTCATCTTGAAAACAGGGAACAAATGTGCTATTATGGTGAAAAGAAATTCTTAGGGGGCGTTTTGAGTGCGCGTTGTGATTGCGATGGATTCGTTTAAAGGCAGTTTGTCTTCCATAGAGGCAGGCAAGGCCGTGGCAGAGGGCGTACGCCGCGCAGACGGCGCAATCGAGTGCGTGGTGTGCCCTGTGGCGGACGGCGGCGAAGGCACGTCTGCAGCGCTCACAGAGGGCCTGCACGGCGAAACGGTGCGCGTGCGGGTCACGGGTCCGCTCGGCGAGAAGGTCACGGCGGAATACGGCGTCAAAGGCGACCTCGCCATATTGGAAATGGCACAGGCAGCGGGCCTGCCGCTCGTACCCCAAGATAAGCGGAACCCCATGAAAACTACCACCTACGGCGTGGGCGAAATGCTGCGCGATGCAATAAATCGCGGCTGCAAGCGGTTTGTCCTCGGCATCGGCGGCAGCGCAACGAATGACGGCGGCGCAGGCATGCTGCAAGCCCTCGGGTTCGATCTTTTGGATAAAGACGGCAACCCCGTCCCGTTCGGCGCAGAGGGGCTGCGCGTGCTCGCGAAAATCGAGAACAAAAATGCCCTGCCTGCGCTCAAAAACTGCGTCATCCGCGCGGCGTGCGACGTCACAAACCCGCTGTGCGGCGAAAACGGGTGCAGTGCCGTCTTTGGTCCGCAAAAGGGTGCTACGCCCGAAATGATTCGCGAAATGGACGGCTATATGCGAAATTACGCTGCATTGACGAAAGAACTGTATCCCGAAAGCAATCTTGATACCCCCGGCGCAGGCGCGGCGGGCGGCCTCGGCTTCGCACTCGGCGTGTTCCTGCACGCAGAGCTCATGCCCGGCATTGAGATCGTCATGGAGGAAACACACTTAGAGGAAAAAATCAAAAATGCCGATTTCGTCGTGACGGGTGAGGGCAGATTGGACGCCCAAACCGCCATGGGCAAAGCGCCCGTAGGCGTGGCGAAGCTTGCTAAGAAGTATCACAAGCCCGTCATCGCGTTTGCGGGCGGTATTGAAAAGGGCGCGGAAGCGTGCAACAAAGCCGGCATCACGGCGTTTTTCCCCGCCGTGCGCGGCGTGACGACATTAGACGAAGCCATGCGCCCCGAAACCGCGGCGGAAAACCTCGCCGAAAGCGCAGAGCAGGTCTTTCGGCTTCTTACCCTGCGATAAGGAGGTACGGTATGCACGATATTTGGAACCCGTGGCACGGGTGCGTGAAGTGCAGCGAGGGCTGCGCACACTGCTATATGTATTTTCTCGACAGTCAGCGCGGGCATAACGGCGCGGAAATTTACCGCACAAAAACGGGCTTTCACTATCCTTTGAGCCGCGACCGCGCAGGCAACTACAAAGTAAAAAGCGGAGAGCAGCTGCGCGTGTGCATGACGTCCGATTTCTTTTTGGAGCAGGCCGATCCGTGGCGGCGTGAAGCGTGGGAGATCATGGATCAGCGGCGGGACATCTCGTTTTTCCTGCTCACAAAGCGCCCGGAGCGCGTAGAAAAATGTTTGCCGTATAACTGGGGCGACGGTTGGGAGCACATCTTTTTCAACGTCACGTGCGAAAATCAGCGCCGCGCGGACGAGCGTATTCCCATGCTGCACAGCCTGCCGTTTAAGCACAAGGGCATCATGACAGCGCCCTTGCTCGGCCCCATAGAGATTGAAAAATACCTCGCGATGGGGCAGATTGAGCAGGTTATCTGCGGCGGCGAAAACTACGACGGCGCGCGTCCGTGCGATTACGACTGGGTGCGCTCGCTGCACAGGCAGTGCGCAAACCAAAACGTCACGTTCTGCTTTATCGAGACGGGCACAAACTTCATCAAGGACGGTCGGCGGTATTTCCTGCCGAATAAGCGCGTGCAAAGCGAAATGGCGTATAAATCCGGCATATCGTATCAGGGCAAGCCGATGAAATTCAAGCTCGAAGACGATTACGGCCTGTTCGACGCCGGGCGAAAATACGAAAAATACTTCGGCCCCCAGTGCGAAAAATGCGGCAGCCGCATGATTTGCAACGGCTGTGCAAGGTGCGGTAAATGCACTGTGCTGGAGGGGAAATGAAAAAAGACCGCTGTATGTGCGTAATGCAAATCATACAGCGGTCTTTTAATTTTCTAAAAAGCTATCGTTTTTTCGGAGCCCCCCCTTAATAGGGTTCCCCGATTTCAAATGTCCACCGGACATTTGAAACTCCTCTCCTGATTTTTGGTAGGCAAAAGAGTTTCGTCGTCTGCGGACGACGACCAAAGGTTTCATTTTTGAAAACGGACAAGCTTTTGAAAAAGCTTGAGCAAAACTTTTAACCCACGTTGACGGTTACTTTGTTCTTTCCGTCTTCTTCCGTCCCGTAAAAATCGAAACGCCGAAGATGACGAAAAGCAGCAGCACCGCAAAGCACATCCAGCTCACAAACACCGCCGTGCTCTTGCCGCTGAACATATCGTAGTAGCCTTTCAGGTAAATGATGACCACAATCAGAGGCAGAATGTACTGCATGTAAAGGCGGATCCAGTGCGGGAACTTAATGCCCTCGCCTTTATTCGCTTCCTTGAGGAAATTCTCAAAGCCCCAACCGTTTTTGCGCACGCAGAACAGTACGAACACAAGGCTGCCCAGCGGCAGCAGATTGGAAGAAACAAGGAAGTCTTCCATATCCATAATGTTGCTGCCCTCACCCAGCGGCTGAATGCCGGAAAGCACATTAAAGCCGAGAATCGCCGGCAGGGAAAGCACCGTGATCAGCACAAAGTTCACGCCCACAGCCTTTTTGCGGCTCCAACCGCCGATATCCATGAAGAATGCGAGAATCTCCTCGAACACCGCAATGATGGTCGAAAGTGCCGCAAACGACATGAAGATGAAGAACAGCGTGCCCCAAATTCTGCCGCCCGCCATGTTATTGAAGAGCGTCGGCAGCGTGATGAACAGCAGCGACGGACCCGAGCCCGGCTCCACCCCGTAGGCAAAGCACACCGGGATAATGATGAAACCTGCCATCAGCGCAACAAACGTGTCCAGCAGCACAATGTTCACCGCTTCGCCCGTAATGCGCTTTTTGCGGTCCAGATAGCTGCCGAAGATCTCCATGGAGCCGATGCCGATGGAAAGCGTGAAGAACGCCTGCGACATCGCCGCAAACACCGCGTTGCCGAAGCCTTTCTTTGCCACTTCACCGAAGTCCGGCACAAGGTAGAACTTGATGCCTGCCGCGGCATTCGGCAAAAATGCGGAGTTCACAGCCAGTGCAATCATCAAAAGCAGCAGGGCAATCATCATGACTTTCGTCACTTTCTCAATGCCCTTTTCTAGGCCAAAGCCGCATGCACCGAACGAAATAACAATGGCGACAATCGCCCAGAACGTCAGCGTGCCCGGATTTGTCAGCATATCGCCGAACACGCCCTCTACCGCCTTGCCGTCCAAGCCGACAAACGTACCGGTTGCCTCCATAAATGCGTATTTCAGCATCCAGCCGCCCACCATGGTGTAGAACATCATCAGCAAAAAGCTGCCGAGAATGCTGATCCACTTCATGCGATGCCATTTCGTGCCCTTCGGTTCCAGTGTATCGAGCGCTTTGCCCATGCCCATGCGGCTGCCGCGGCCCACGGTGAATTCGCACACCATAATGGGCAGACCCAGCGCCACAAGGAACACAAGATACATCAGGATGAATGCCGCGCCGCCGTATATGCCGGTAATGTATGGGAATTTCCACACATTGCCGATACCGATGGCGCACCCGGCCGAAACTAAAATAAATCCCAACCGAGAACCGAATTTTTCTCTTTCTTTCATACGTTTTCCTCCCAAATTTTTTCCCCTGTATATTTTAAAGAACGCATATTTGCGTTCTAATCGGGCGAGGTTATGTGCGGAAAGCGTTTCTTTGCCGCACAACTTCATAGAACATCACGGTCGCCGCAATATTCCTCACTGCATGTCTTTCAGCATGGCGACCGCATCCCGCACGTATTCCGAGAGCGTCTTGTCCTGTACGCCCACTACGCTTACGGAGCAGCGGTTGACGGGAATCAGGATTTTCTTAGCAACGCATTCGGAAACGGCCGCCGCCATTTTCGGCGTGATCTCGCCCCAAAGCGCGTTTGCTAAAATAATGCCGATGGGTCCCACGATGACGTCTGCCCACGTGCAGTTTACCACAACGGGGTTTTCGCCCGTGGCGGCAGCGTCCGCACCGGCGCGCAGCATGGCGCTTGTGGCAAGGCTGTTCGTGCCCACGGCAACGACTTCCGCGTCCGGCATGTTCTTTTTAATCTGGTCGGTCAGTGCCGCACCCATTTTGCCGCCCTGGCCGTCAATCACGAGTATTTTCATCAAAATCAGCCCTCCGTAGGTTCGTTTGTGTCGCCGTCCAAAACGGCGGAAACGGGAAGTTCGCCGTACATCAGCGATGTGCAGTTGATCTGCATATCGCCCACGGTGACGGGCTTGCCGTCCGAATACACCTCAAGATTAGAAAGCGTCATGCCCGCAGCTTCATAAAATGCACGGAACGTCTTTGCGATGGCTTCCAGAGAAGACGTGGAGCTGGCGGAGTCTAAATATTCCTGCAAAGCGCCGGAAAACTGCAAACGCACCTCCAGCATTTCGCCGCTCTTCATCGTGGAGACAACCTCGCCGTCTTTAACGTAGTCGAGCGCGTCCAGCGTCACATCCTCCGGAAATGCGCCCTTTTCCGCCATTTTCTGCACGAGCACCGCACCGTCTGCGGGCAGGCTCTTATAGCTGTACTGGTCAAGGCCGCTGTCGCTCGGCACAAAAATTGAAAGCGACATGTTCACGGCTTCGCGCGTGTCTTCGGAAGCGGTCGGCTCCGGAGTCAGCGTCACGTGGCTCACTTCGCTCTCTGCGGCGGACGAGACCGGCGTGTCACTCTCTAAAACCACGTCCGGCGTGCGCACGTATTTCGTGCCGAACCACCCCGCGCGTACGGCGACAACGCACAATAAACAGATTACGATGACACCTACGGCCGCAAACGGCATGGCGCGGTCTACATTGCGCTTCAGACGCTTTGCGCGGCTGTTCGCGGTAAAATGCGGGTCTTTCGATTCATTCAAAACAGAATAATACACGCGGTGCAGAAGATCGTCCGGCGTTTCCAGGGTTTCTACCCATTCGCGCAGGTCGCCCTCGCTCATGTTCGCGGCTTTTTTTGCTTTTTCCAGCTGATTTTGCACGGCAGAAGCGGATTTTCCGGTCACGCGGCCGATAAAGCGCGTGTTGTCACCTGCGCCGTAGTGCAGCGCCACCGCCGTCAGCAGCGTGTAATGCAGGCGTAAAATGTCGCAGAGCTCTTTCGGCGTTTCAAACGGCATGTCTTTTGAGCACTGTGCAATCTGCTCGTCCGTCAGCTTTTTTCGAATTTTCTGTGCATAATAGTCCATGCAGGTCTTGTGCGTTGTGCGCAGCACCCAAAGGCGCTCCTCACTTTCGCTTTTAAAGGTTTGCGTGTCTAAAAAGTACTGCATAAATACATCGGAAAGCAGCGTAAGCGTCTCTTTGCCGCTTTTTGTGTGCATATAACAGATGCGGAACGCGTCATCGCCAAAGCGCATCACGGCGCTTTGCAGGGCGTTTTCACTTCTTGTCTGTGGTTTTGCCATTTGCATCGTTTCCTTTCTCTGAGATGAGTTTGCGGCGGCGACGTTCTGTTTTCAGGTCGGAAACATCGCGGTTGATGCCGCTGTGCTGCAGCCACATGGCGATCTCGCCGCCGATGAGCAAAATAAACATGCAGGCGTACAGCCATACCATTAAAATGACCAAAGCGGCAAGGCTGCCGTAGATGGTGGCGTAGTTTGCGAAGTTCTCCACGAAAACGGAGAAGAAAAACGAGAATAAGACCCACCCGGCAGAAGCCAGCGCTGCGCCGAAAAACGCGTTGCGCAGGGATACCTGTTTGCGCGGAATGGCAATGAACATCAACCAGAAGAAGAACAGCAGCAGGACATAGGACATGATGGGCTTAAAGCGATTGATGAGCGTCGGGAACGCCGGCGGCATCACCGTGATGAGCCATTCATACAGCATGTCGCCGAAGACCATCAGGCCCATGCTGACAAGCAGCGTCATGACGAACACGACCGTGTATAAAATGGCTAAAATACGCATAAAAATATAGTTGTGGTTTTTGGAAACGTCAAAAACGGAGTAAAGCCCCTTGATCAGCGCTACCATAGCCGTGGAAGCGGACCAAACGCAGGTGATAGCCGTCATGGAAATGAGCGTCTGCGGCGCGTGCACCTCTTGAAATAAGTAACTGACAACTTCTTCCACCGGCGGCGGAAGCATTTGAACGAATGCCACGAGAAGCGAGGTGTCTTCAAACCGAATGACCTGCAAAAGAGCTAAGACCAGCATGAGGAACGGAATGAACGAAATGAGGATCCAGAACGAAACCTGCGCCGCGTAGGAGTCGATGGCGTCGTTATTCAGTTTTTCATAAAACCAGCCGAAGTGCTTTTTCAGCAGAATTTTCACGGCGCTTTCTCCCTTCTCACGCTTTCCTTACGTCTTATCGCGCAATTTGAGAACAGTATAACACAGAAATATAGAATTTTCCAGTGAAAAAGCACTTGACAAAAGAAAAAACGTGTATTATAATAAACCACGCTACATTATAGAGCAGATATGGCGGCATAGCTCAGTTGGCTAGAGCATTCGGTTCATACCCGAAGTGTCGATGGTTCGAATCCATTTGCCGCTACCATCTGGCCCGGTGGTCAAGCGGTTAAGACACCGCCCTTTCACGGCGGTAACACGAGTTCGATTCTCGTCCGGGTCACCAGAAAAAAGAGCCTTGTCAAAAAGACAAGGCTCTTTTTTCAACGAAATAAATCCCTTCGGGATTTGTGAAATTGCCCTTCGGGCAGTGAAATGTTGCTGCGCAACGTGAAATACCTGTGGTGTGTGAACCGCGCTGCAGCGCGTAGGAATTTATTTCATTTCAATTGATGCGTAGCATCAAATTTCACATTTCGCAGCGCGAAATATTTCACTTAAAAATGTCAAATCTTGTCAAATAAAACACGCCGTCTGCGAACCGAAAGCGGTTCGCGGACGGCGCTTTAAAATTTATTTATAAATTACACAAATAATCATTCAAAGTCGTGGGTGTAAATTTCGCTGCCGTCACCGTTCAAGTAGACGAGGCGGACGTGCACGCCGGAGAGGCCTACTTCGCTTTCGAGCGTATCGGCGATATCCTCAAAGGTAGAAGCATTTTCTTCGCAGCCTTCTTTTAAAGCATCGAGCACGGACTGCTTTATGTCTTCGTCGGAGAGGTCGTATTCATCTGTGAACTGATATTCATAGACGAGCGCATTGCCGTCTGCGTAGACCTTGATCGTCATGCTGTCATCGGTCTGATTTTCAATTTCGGCATCGATGGACGCTTTTACGTCCGGGTCGGCGAGATAATCGGCGAGGGAGGCAAACATGGCTTCCCCAGTGGAGGCCGAAGATTCGGATTCGGAGGATGCAGTGCTGTCTTCGGAGGAAGAGGAGGACTCGGCGGAGGTGCTGCTTGTGTTCCCCCCTACGATGGTTTTGGCGGAGGTGCAGCCTGCAAGCGCAGAGAGCGTGAGCAGACCGGCGAGTGCCAATGCGCAGAGTTTTCTGAGTTTCATTTGGTTTTACCCCTTTGTAACTCTATAAAAATAGAGAAAATTTTGGCGGATTTTGTTGCCGCCATGCACTCAATATAGCACATGGGTTTACAAAAATCAAGAAGCATACGGCGAATTAAAAATTTGGAGAGGAAAGGAAAAAAGCGGGACAAGGATTCCGGACGACAAGACGGTAAAATTCATATTTCTCGGAACAGGCATGACCGAAATCATGCCTGTTCCGATTTTATCGGCTCATCTTTTTTGACCATCGACCGTTTTGTAAGCTTATTATGCCGTTCGGGCATAAAGGCTGTGTTAAGCTAGAGGACTTTGGGGCGATTGAAACAGCAAAAGACTGGCTTTTACAACGCGGTTGACAAAATGGATCATTTCCTCTTTGCTGTACTTGTCATAGCCCTCCACAACGACATGCATCAAACCGTTTGACAGATGGGTATACATCATCTCAAGCTCTGTTTCGTCGGCATGGGGCAGCTCTTTCCGCCAGTAGGCAATGCTTTCCTCCTTGGCCAAAGCAATCATCCGCATGAGGACCGTTGCGCTTGTATTCCCCAGAATCAAAACCCGGCAGGCGGCCTGATTCTGATCGACCATATCGTAAATGGCTTCGATCAGTGCCGTCACATCAAACAAATTGACATAGCGAAGGGATTTCTCAAAGGCATCGATGAGTTCATTCTCAATGCTCTCCATCAGGGCAAAGCAATCGCTGTAATGGGCATAGAAGGTGGCGCGGTTAAGCTGCGCCAGCGCACAAACCTCCTTCACCGTAATTCTGTTTACGGGTTTTTCCTTCAGCAGTTTCAGAAAAGACTGCTTGAGCACCATTTGCGTATAGCGTTTCCTTGCGTCCATTTTCTCCATATAGAGCCCCTCTCCAAAAAAGTTTACAAAGAAAAGCAACACTTCAACAGACAATGTTGCTTTTCTTTCAGTCGTATGGCAAGTGCTGATTGTTTCCGTCTTTCCTCTCAAGTATACTGTACTTGTGAAAGATAATCAACACTTGTATGCTTATTTGAGAGGAGGCTTTTTGCATGTTTGATCAATATCTTGTTACAGGCGCTACCGGCTTCCTCGGTAGGGCTGTTGCGGAGGAGCTGGTACGCCGCAGAGCGCAAGTGCATGCGCTTGTGCTGCGTGATGACCCCTATATCCATTTGCTCCCCAAAGAAGTCCATACCGTCATCGGTGATGTGTGCGTGGAAAGCTCGTTGACAGACTTCTTTGCAGATGCCGACAGCCGTACCTGTGTGATTCACTGCGCCGGTATCGTCTCTGTCGCGTCCAGACCCGGTTCGAAGCTCTATCAAGTCAATGTAGGCGGGACATGGAGGGTTCTCCGGCAATGTATGGAGCATAATGTGGGCAAAATGGTCTATGTCAGCTCCGTCCATGCCATACCGGAAAAGTCAAAGGATTGCATCATTACGGAAGATTGCGAATTCTCTCCGGGGCTTGTGGACGGAGATTACGCCAAGAGCAAGGCGACTGCGACAGAGTTGGTATTCGATGCGGCGAAGCGCGGGCTGAATGCCAGCATTGTCTTTCCCTCCGGCATCATCGGGCCGGGCGACATACAGGGAGGGAGCTTCACCTCAATGGCGAAATCTTTTCTTCGCGGAAAGCTGCCCTTTGCCGTTCGCGGCGGATATGACTTCGTGGATGTACGGGATGTGGCAAAAGGCATTCTCGACTGTTCCGAGAACGGAGAACCCGGTAAGGGATACATTTTGTCCGGCCACTATGTTACCATTCGCAAAATGCTTCAGCTTGTGGGAAAGACCGCAAAGCGGAGGTATCGCCCCATCTGCCTGCCACTGGGGCTTGCAAAGCTGGCGGCTCCATACTATGAACATCGAAGCCTGAAGAAGCGAAAGCCGCTGTTTTTCACACCTTATTCCGTTGCCGTCCTTGCCTCAAACGGACAATTCAGCCATGCCGCAGCATCGGAATGCTTTGCATATCATCCGCGCCCGGTAAAGGATACTTTGCGGGACATGACAGCCTGGCTTTTGGAGCAGAGGAGAAAGGACGAAGTGTGACCTCACCTAAAAGCACCTTGGGCAGGCGGCGCATGCTATTGGCATGATCTGCGGTTCCGGTTGCTATCCGTACGTATCCTGTGATATAATTTGACCAAGAGAACGCGGAAAAGCCGTCCGACCCGCGCTTTCAGGAACAGCACCGAAATTCCGGCAGGGCAAGCGCCTGGCGGATACCCCTCTGCATTTGGAGCACCCGCAAAAAGGAAGTGAACGCTATGACCTGCGACGAGACTTTTTACCACCGATATTTGAACGGCGACGATGCGGGGCTGGAGGCCCTGATGAAAAAATACGGCAATCCGCTAACCCTGTATATCGACGGGTATCTGCACGATGTCCACGAAGCAGAGGATTTGATGCTGGATGTTTTTGCCTATCTGTTCACGAAAAAGCCTCGCATCCGGGACGGTGGCTTCAAGGCATATCTGTATAAGACGGCGCGGAATATGGCGCTGCGCCATAAGAGCAAGCGGAAGTGTCTGTTCCGTTTGGACGAGCTGACCGATGAATCGGACGGGCAGCTGCTTGTGGAGGAGGTTATCCGAACGGAAGAACGAAACCGCATTCTGCACTTCTGCATGGGTGAAATGAATCCGGATTACCGGGAGGTTCTATATCTGACCTATTTTGAGGGTATGAGTTACGCACAGGCGGCGGAGGTTACGGGAAAAACGGTAAAGCAGATTACCAACATGGTGTATCGCGGAAAGGAAAGCCTGCGAAGGCTTCTGGAACGGGAGGGGATTACAAATGCGGAGTCATGAAGAACGCGTCGCGGAGGCAAAGCGGCGCATCGCCAAGGTGGAGCGGGAGAAACGGCTGCGGCGCAATACGATTACCGCGGCTTCCGCTGTGGCGGCGTGCCTTGCGCTGATTGTGGGTGTGTCTTTCGTCATGCCTGATATTGCCGTAAAAATTCAAACCGGCGGCTATGCGGGCTTTGAAACGGCGGCAAGCATCTTTCACGGCGGCGCGGCCTTGGGGTACATCGTCATCGGGCTTCTGGCGTTTCTTCTCGGCGTGTGCGTGACTGTTTTGTGCTTCCGGCTGCGGCAAATGAATCGGGACGACACACAGGATAAGGAAAGCGAGGAACGGCATGGAGCTGATTGAGAACCTGCTGCAGCTGCTGGTCACGTTCGTCGGCGCGCTGCTTTCGGGCATATTCTACCGGAAAAGCCGCAGGCAGGCGTATTTTCTGCTGCTGTGCTTCTACGGCTGCTTTGCCCTCGGCGCGCTCTACTGGACGCTGTATCTGCTGCTGTTCGATACCACGCCGAAGGTGTTTTATGTGTCGGAGTTCGGCTGGGTGGCCAGTGTGATTTTTCTGCGAATATTGCAGGCCACGCTGGCAGGCGCAGATGAGCACAGCTTCCGCTGCCGCAGGGCATGGCTTGCGCCTGCGTTCGGCGTGCCGCTGCTGGCGTTCTACTGCACCTTCGGGGATATTCTCTCCAACCTGATCTGGTGCGGCATGATGATATGGCTTTCCTACTGCGCCATTCGAGGGCTTGCCTATGCAGAGACCCGGACGGGCGCGGCGCGGAATATGCGGTACTTCCACATCGGCGTGCTGTGCTTTACGTTCGCGGAGTACTTGCTTTGGACGGCGGGCTGCTTCTGGCCGGATACTTCCCCGGCAAGCCCCGTCTTCTGGTGCGATATGCTGCTGACGCTGACCATATTGGGGCTGCTGCCCGCTGTGAGAAAGGCGGTGGACGCATGACCTATATTGAAAACATATTTCTGTGCATGGTGTCCCCGCTGCTGGTGGCTGCTCTGTGCATGGGCAGGCGGCATCTCCGCTTTTTTCTGTTCTGCATCGTCGGAATGGGTGTGTGCCTGCTTTCGGCCTACATCAATACTTTCCTCGCGTCGGTGTGTCAGGCGGACGCCCTTGCCGCCACGGCGGAGATTGCGCCGGTGGTGGAGGAAATGATGAAGCTGCTGCCGCTGGTGTTCTATCTTCTGGTGTTTGAGCCGGAGGGGGATAAAATCAAGGCTGCCGCAATAACAGTTGCCCTTGCCTTTGCCACCTTTGAAAATGTGTGCTATCTCATTCAGAACGGAGCAGACCGTTTCTCCTTCATCTTCTTCCGTGGCTTCGGCACGGGAGCCATGCACGTTCTCTGCGGTCTGATCGTGGGCGGCGGGCTTGCCTATGCGTGGCAGCGGACATGGCTGAAAATTGCAGGCACCTGGGGACTGCTGGGCGCGGCCATCACCCTCCACGCCGTTTATAATCTGCTCATCGCCTACGGCGGTGCGGCGCAGTATGTGGCCTACGCCCTGCCGGTGCTGCTGGTAGCGGCGGGAAGGCTGTCTACGTTCCGTTTATCGCGGATGAAATAACCGAACATTCACACCTTGAGAGCTGCTTTTTGGCGGCTCTCAAATTTTTTTGGAAAATTTTGCGTTTTGGGTGAGAGTTTTTCCGATTTTATGTACCTATATAAGTGAAAGGGTTTTTAGGCCACAGTTTCAGACAAACCGGAGAGGAGGGTCAAACTGTATGTACGATACCGCAAGACGGGTCGCACTCGTCCGGCAGCGGGTACGGAAAAACACCCGCCGAAGGCAGCAGCACGGCATATACGGACTGAGTGCCGCGTGTATGCTGCTGTTCGCGGCGCTGATGCAGGCGATAAGCACAGTCGTCAGACCGGGACAGACCGCTGCATGGGGCGTGTTCGGCGCGATGCTGCTGCGCGAGGATGCGGGCGGCTATGTGCTGGTGGCTGTTGTATCCTTTGCCGCCGCGGCGGCAATCACCGCGCTGTGCATGCGGTTCAGGATCAGAGAAAACCGGAAAAAGGGCGGGACAGGCAAGCCGGACCCGCAGGAACAGGAGGGAAAAACGACATGAAGAAACGAATACTCAGCATTCTGCTTCTATGCTGTATGGTGCTGACCATGATGCCCGCGACGGTCTTCGCGGCGGGCGGAGAAGTCCGTCCCGTTGCCACCCAATACACCTATACGCTGCATTACGATGCCAACGGCGGCAGCGGCGCGCCGCCAAGTGAGAGCAAGATCAGCTCGGAATATCACGCGTCGTTCCTCATATCGGACAAAATTCCAACCCGTGACGGATATACCTTCAAGGGTTGGGCAGATAGCCCGTATGGGAAGCCGATCTATCTTCGTGCGGACGGCTATTATTGGTATTGCAATGTGGTAAATGGGCAGACTAACTCCAAAACCCTCTACGCCGTATGGGAGGTGCACAATCATAACTGGGGCGAATGGACTTCCAACGGCAACGGAACGCACACACGCACCTGCAACGCGGACAGCAGCCATACTGAAACAGGCAACTGCTCCGGCGGCAAGGCTACATCCACGGAGAGGGCTGTTTGCGAAACCTGTCATACGGCTTACGGAGCGCTTTTGCAGCCTGCAAAAACGGTCATCACCACCCCGCCCACGCTGCGCCTTCCGGCCTATGTCGGCAATGAGTACACCGACAAGGCGCTCATGGGCGGCGAAGCGAAGGCCGAGGGGACGACGACGCCCGTCCCCGGTACGTTCGGCTTCAAGTATTATGAAGGCGGCAGAGTACACCCGGGCGAAAACCATATGGTGATCCGCTTTACCCCCAACGATACGGAGGCATACACCACAGCGGAATGTATCCTTACCGTGACGGGGACAAAGCGCACGATCACAAGAGTCCCGGACGACGTGATCATCACGGACAAGCCCATTGGCACGGCGTTTGAGGATCTGGGGCTTCCCCTTTCCCCTTTCGGCGTCAAGGTAGAGACCAACACCGGTGCGAGCTACAGTCCCGTCCCCGTGACATGGGACGGCTCCACCTATGACCCGAACAAATATGGCGAGCAGATCATTACCGGCGAGCTGCATGTTGAAAAGAGCGGCTTCACGGATGGGCTGGAGCCGACAAACACGGTCAAGGCAACCGCCAGAATAACGCTTATTGACGACCGCGTCTTTACGCCCACGCTGGAGCCGCCCACCTATTCCAAGCAGCTCTACGGCGGAGATCTGTGCTTCCTTGTGTTTGCCGATAAATATCTCTCCGGCGGAACGGCCAAGGTGAACGGCGAAAAGGTTTCCGGCAAATTCACGCTGGACAAAGAGCAGAAAATATACGGACATTCATTGACGGCGAGCACGCTATTGCAGGCGGGGCAGCTGCGGCTGAAGGTCATCTTCACGCCCGACAACCTGAAGCGGTACACCAAGGCGGAATGCACCGTTGACGTGAATGTCATTCCCCGCAAATATATGTATTCCAACGCCAGTTACATTGACAATAGAAAGATCGGCACGCCCTTTGCGGAGCTGAACCTCTCGGATTCATTCAGCTTTTATGCGGTGGGCGATGAAAAAGATCCCGAGGGAACAGGGATGGACTTCGGTATGAATGTCGTCACCTCGTGGGACAGCTCGACCTACGACCCCAATTCGTTTGAGGAGCAGACCATCTACGGCAAAGTCAACCGCGCCGAATTGGAGAAGTATTTCACCATACCCGATGGCACCGACCTCCGAGCCGTGAGAAAGGTTCAGCTGCAGCCTGACCCGGCCGAGACGGAGATCACGCAGCTGCCCGTATTCCGATGGAAGAACGGCGATTTTACGTTGCCCGACAACACCATATTCACATGGCGAAAGCTTCAGGTGGGAACCTACAACGGTGAAGTCGGCACGCTCGTCGGCGGCGTGGCAAAGGTCAAGGGTACGGATACCGTCGCCCCTGGCACGTTCTCCTTCAAGAATACCCCGCCGTTCTACCTCCGGACTCCGGGCGAACACGATGTGACGGTGGTATTCACGCCGGACGACCTGCGTCTCCACAAGCCGACGGAGATTACCATCAAAATCAACGCCATCAAAAACACCATCAGGAATATCGATGAACCGGATCCCATTACCGATAAGCCGTTCGGCACGCCCTTTGCAGAGCTTGGCTTGCCGGAAAATGTGTGCATCAATGCCGTTGACGGCGCATGGCGCTGGATCGACGTGGCATGGGATGAATCGTCCTATGATGCGGAGTCCGTGGATTGGCAGACCATCATCGGCACGCCGGCGCTTAGCGAAGATGACGGAGACATCTTTCAGCAGCCGGAGCCTGCGGTAACAGCCGCGATTCGGGTGAAGCTCATCGATAACCGACCCCCTATGCCGCCGACAATCGTCGCGGAAAGCCTGCCCGACGGCATGGAAGGCGAGGCTTACAGCAACCGCCTGACTGCCAAGGGTACCGCGCCCATCACATGGAGCATTGTGAGCGGCGTCCTGCCCGAGGGGCTTAGCCTAAACGAGGACACAGGAGAGATAAGCGGCACGCCCGCCGGGGAAGGGACCGAGGTCTTTACCGTCATGGCGGTCAACGATTTGGGTGAGGATATTAAGGAGCTTTCCATCACGATAGCCAAGGCTCCCGAGACGGAATACGCCGTCACCGTCAGGGACGACGGCCACGGCACAGGCAGCGCGGATCCCGCCTCGGCGACGGCCGGAACGGAGATCACCTTAACTGCTACGCCAAACGCGGGCTACCACTTTAAGGAGTGGCAGGTTATGAGCGGCGACGTGACGGTAAGGGACGACAAGTTCACTATGCCCGGCAGCGATGTGGAGGTCAAGGCCATCTTCGAGGAGGATGCGCCGCCTACGCCCACGGAGTACACCGTCACCGTGAAAACGGACGGAAACGGAACGGCTTCCGCCTCTCACGCAAAAGCCGTGGTCGGCACAGAGATTACCCTGACCGCTACGCCAAACGCGGGCTACCACTTTAAGGAGTGGCAGGTCATGAGCGGCGACGTGACCGTAAAGAACGACAAGTTCCTCATGCCGAGCGACAACGTGGAGATCAAGGCCATCTTCGAGGAGGATGCACCGCCCACGCCCACGGAGTACACCGTCACCGTGAAAACGGACGGAAACGGAACGGCTTCCGCCTCTCACGCAAAAGCCGTGGTCGGCACAGAGATTATCCTGACCGCTACGCCAAATGCGGGCTACCATTTTAAGGAGTGGCAGGTTATGAGCGGCGACGTGACGGTAAGGGACGACAAGTTCACTATGCCCGGCAGCGATGTGGAGGTCAAGGCCATCTTCGAGGAGGATGCGCCGCCTACGCCCACGGAGTACACCGTCACTTTTGACGGAAACGACGGTACACCCTCTGTCGGCAGCATGACCACCACCAAGCAGAAGCTGACCTCTCTGCCCGATGCTTCCCGCAGCAAGCACAGCTTCAACGGCTGGTACACTGAAAAGAGCGGCGGCACAAAGATCACGACGGATACCGTGTTCTCTGCAAATACCACCGTCTACGCTCACTGGACGCATACCGGAGACAACAATCCGCCCGTCAACTACTACACGCTGCGCTTTGAAACAGGCGGCGGCAGTGCTATTCCCGGCGTGCGGGAAACGTACAATACCTACATGGATTTGACCAAGTATGTTCCCACTCGGCACGGGTATACCTTTGTCGGCTGGTACAGCGAACAGAGCCTTGTGAACAAGGTCTCAGACATTTATCTGACCGGGGATAGGACTGTGTATGCCGGCTGGCGCGCGGTTACAATCCCGCAGACCGGTGACAGCGGTCAAATGAATTTGTGGAGCACCGCGCTATGTGCATCTTTTGCCGGATGCGTTGCACTGATCGTATGGAAAATCAGGCGGCGGGAGAAAAAATCACTGTAAATCCTCAAAAAGTAAAAGTCTTATCTTCAGGGGCGCGGGCAAATAACCCGCGCTCCATACTATTTCCCAAAAGCAGTAAGGTGGCTGCCCTTTAAAAGGACAGCCACCTTACTTTTCTGAGAGGATAAATCCGTTTGTCAGCCTGCATCGGCGGCAAGAGCCTGGTCGATGAGCTTTTGCAGCTTCTCCGCTTGATTTTTTTCCGTGATGGCGCCTACGATGGGGTCGCCCACGATGTTGCCGTTGCGGTCAACCACATAAGTGGTAGGATAGGCAAAGATGTTGGTGGTAAACTTTCCCGCCTCACCATCGGAGTTAAAATACACATTCTGATAGGTAGCGCCCTTCTTGGCCAGTACATCCTTTGCTTCGGAAATTGCCGCTTCGTCGCCGTCCAGCGTGAAGGTGTTGACACCGATGAGTGCGCCGCCCTTCTCCGCAAGCTCTTTGTTCAGTGCATCCAGCTCGGAAAGCTCGCCCACGCAGGGGTTGCAGGTGGTGAACCAGAAATTCACTACGGTGACGGCGTTGGCAGAGAACAGCTCGTCACTTTTCACCGTATTTCCATCCAGGTCCTTGCCCTCAAAGGTGGGGAATTTCTGCATGCTGCCGTCATCGGATTTCTGCATACTGCCGTCATCGGGCGGCGTGGTCGTGTCGTTGCCTGCGGGCACGCTCATAGCGCCATCCGTAGATTCCTGTGCTGCCTCGGGGTACTTTTCCTCAATCATGGTCAGCTTGGTTTCAATGTCGCGGATCTTCTCCGCTTCGCCCTGAATCAGTTTCAGCTCATCCGCTGTAAACTGATCCTTGGCGGATTCGATTGTGCTGAGTAGGAAATCACCGTAGTTTTTGCCGTCCTCCTGCATGGTCATGCCCTTGTCGGCTGCCATGAATACCTTTTCCCAAAGGGCTGTGTTCTCCGAGAGAATGGCATTTTCCTGCGCCATCAGATCTTTGTGCATGGCGACCGCTTCCTCGGCATTCTTCGGTTCGCTGTTCATTCCGCCCGTTTTGTCTCCGTTCTTTGTGCCGCAGGCTGTCAAAGACAGCATCATCAGGGCGAGAAGCAGCAGTGCCAGCAATCGGCCGGCCGTATTTGTTCTATTCATTTTCATCTGTTTTGTTTCTCCTTGTTATTATTGTTTATTGTTTTTCTGCGGCTTTTTTTGCCGCCTTTGTTTTATCTTTACCGTCTCCGAAGCCGTAACGGAAGCGCACAGCGCCCGTCGGACAGGTGCGTATGCACATTCCGCAGCGGATGCACTCGGTATGGTTGGGCGCTTTTGTTACATCCACATCCATCTTGCAGGCTTTGGCGCATTTTCCGCAGGATACACACTTGTTTTTGTCCACCTTTATCTGAAAGAGAGATACCCGGTTGAACAGCGCGTAAAACGCCCCAAGTGGGCAGAGCCACTTGCAGAAAGGACGGTAGAATATTACGCTCAGCACGATCACGGCAAGCAGGATGCCGAATTTCCATGTAAACAGGCTCCCCAGCGCCGACCGGATACCGGAATTGGCAAGGGACAGCGGGATGGCCCCCTCCATCACGCCTTGCGGACAGAGATATTTACAGAAGAACGGGTCGCCCATGCCTACATCGTTTACAAGGAACGCCGGCAGCAGGAAAACCATCACCAGCAGTACGGCGTACTTGAGATATCGCAGGGGCTTGAGTTTCTTTGTGGAGAACTTCTTCGTGGGAATTTTATGCAGCAGTTCCTGAAACCAGCCGAAGGGGCACAGAAAACCGCAGATAAAGCGTCCAAGCAAGACGCCGAGCAAAATGAGAAAGCCTGTGATATAATAGGAAAAACTGAACTTGGAAGAGCCCACTACCGCCTGAAACGCCCCGATGGGACAAGCGCCGGAGGCTGCCGGGCAGGAGTAGCAATTCAGCCCGGGCACACAGACGGTTTTCCCTGCGCCTTGGTACAGTTTGCCCTTGAGGAAGTTCGGCAGGTGCAGGTTGGTCAATAAAGCGGCCCCCGCCTGTATCCAGCCGCGGAAGCGGGACATAATCTGTGACGCGCCCGAAAACTTCTTACCCAATGCCTACACACTCCAGACATAATTTAATCGCTTTGCTCAGTACCGTCGCGGCCTCGCCGCGCCATGCGCCGAAGCACAGCATGGCGATACCCACAACCAGCAACGTGGCCTGCGCCGCTGCTTTTTTTGCACAGCTCAAATTTATCACCCTTTCACTTTTTCTGCCATCATCATAGCACAGGAAAGATAAAATCCCTGTTAAGAACGAAAATTTAATGCAGATCTTATCTGCTTTTGCTATAATAAAGAAAAAGGAAATGAAAAGGGGGACTCTTATGCACCTTTTGGTAATTGAAGATGAACGCGCCCTATGCGAGACGATTGTCCGCAGTTTGCGGCGCTTGGCATACAGTGTGGACTACTGCTACGACGGGGAAAAGGCGCTGGAACTTCTGGGTGTGGAGCGCTACGATTTGGTACTTCTTGATCTGAACCTGCCGGGAAAGGACGGCATGACCGTGCTGCGCACCTTGCGGCAGACAGACCGCGAGACGCGGGTGCTGATTCTCTCCGCACGCGGCGAGGTGGAGGACAAGGTTGAGGGGTTGGATGCCGGGGCCAACGACTATCTTGCAAAACCCTTTCACTTGGCTGAACTGGAGGCCCGCATCCGCAGCCTGACCTTGCGGCAGTTCACCCAGCAAGCCGTGTTGCTGACCTGCGGGGAGCTGACGTTCGACACACGCTCCCGCACCGCTGCCGTCAATGGGCAGCCCCTGACACTCACACGTAAGGAGACGGGCATTCTGGAATATCTGATGGTACATCAGGGACGGCCTGTGAGTCAGGAAGAGCTGATGGAGCACGTCTGGGATAACAGCGTAGACAGCTTCAGCAATTCTATCCGGGTTCATATCTCCGCCCTGCGCAAGAAGCTCCGCGCTGCGTTGGGGTTTGACCCCATCCGTAATCGCATCGGCGAAGGCTATTTGATGGGAGGAGAGGAAACATGAAGCGACTTTCCTTGCAGTGGCGCATCACTCTGATGACTGTCCTGCTCATCGGTGTCACCTGTGTTGTCATGAATCTGCTGCTCTGTTCCTCCGGTGTGTACTATATGGACACAATCGCGGACACCTTACAGGGAGGCGACACGGTTATGATGAACAGTGAAGGCGCAGAGAGCTTTAATCCGCAGCTCGTAACGCCCGATGAGGATCTGACCATTGTTGTCAACGGAGCGCAAGGGCGCTTTCGCATGACCAACTGGTATATTACGGCAGTGGTGACACTGCTTAGCGGCGTTCTGGCCTATTTTGTCAGCGGACGCGCCCTCAAGCCGCTGCGCAGCTTTGTGTCTCAGGTGGAGAAGGTGCAGCTGAACAACCTGGCGGATATGAGGATTAACGAGAATGTTCTGCCGGAGTTTCGACAGCTGAGTTACTCTTTCAATCAGATGCTGGAGCGGTTGGACAACGCCTTTGCCGCCCAGCGGCAGTTCACCGGCAACGCTGCCCACGAGCTGCGCACGCCGCTGGCACTGATGCAGGCGCAGCTGGAGCTGTTCTCCGCGGAGCATCCCGATATGCTGCCGGAAACGGCGAAGTTTCTCGCGCTTTTGCGGGAACAGACGGAGCGACTGACACAGATGACCAAAACGCTGCTTGAAATGAGCAATTTGCAGCAGGTGGCGCGAAACGAGCAGATTCAGCTTGCCCCGATGGTTGAGGAGGTCTTCACAGATCTCGCGCTTTTGGCAGAAAAGCGCAATATTACGCTGGAGATGGAGGGAGACGGCTTCCTCATCGGCAGTGATGCACTGATTTACCGACTGCTTTTTAACCTGACGGAAAATGCAGTCAAGTACAACCGTTCGGGCGGCTCGGTGAAGGTTTCTGTTACGCAGGAGCCGGAAAAGCTTCTGATCCGTGTTTCCGACACCGGCTGCGGCGTCCCGGAGGAATACCAACAGAGCATCTTTCAGCCCTTCTTCCGGGTGGATAAGTCCCGCAGCCGGGAGTACGGCGGCGTTGGGCTGGGGCTTTCTTTGGTGTGGGAGATCGCCAATCTCCACGGTGGTGGCGTCCGGGTGGAGGAGAGCTCGAAGAAGGGCACCACGATTGCGGTGGAGCTGCCGGTACAGGGATAAGGCACTCGAAATCTCCGGTGAGCCGTTCGCGGAATACGAACAGATTTAGAAAAAGCAGCGGTTTTGCGATGAACAGAAGGGAAGGCGATGAACACATGAGAATCTTATATGAGCTGTCTTGGTTATGGGAAATGTTGGGCATCGCGCTTGCTGCTGCGGCTGTTTGCGTGACTTGTGCCGCACTGATTTGCAAAGCAACGAAGAGGCGGCCCAACAAAAAAATGCTGGCCGTCGTAGGGGTGGCGGCATTTGCCGGTGCAATTCTGGCAGTTCTTCTGATTGCGCGGACACCGATGCCGCTTTGAAGATATTTAATCCTTCGGCAGCTTGGTTGACAACACGAAGAAGCTTGCCGACACAATTTGTGATCGGAGAATATATAGGCTGTCAAAAAAACTCATGCTTTCAAGCGGTGAAAGCATGAGTTTTTCAGTGTGCCGGTATGGACAGCCGCTGATGTGGTCGGCTTTTTACCTGCGATTAAATGTGCCGTTTTTTAAGGAGCAGGGCGAGTGCCGCGAAGCTGCCTGCGCAGAGCGTCAGCCAAAGTGCGGGGGCAAAATCATCGCCCGTTTTGGGGTGGTTCGTCGGGCTTGGGGTTGCGGTCGGCACGGCAGTCGGTACGGCGGTGGGAGCTGCCGTAGGTGTCGCCGTTGGTTCCGCTGTGGGCGTGGCCGTCGGTTCTGCGGTTGGGGTTGCCGTTGGCTCCGCTGTGGGCGTGGCCGTCGGTTCCGCCGTGGGCGTTGCGGTGGGCTCTGCCGTTGGCGTAGCTGTTGGTTCCGCAGTAGGCGTTGCTGTGGGTTCAACGGTAGGTGTTGCCGTCGGTTCCGGGGTCGGGGTCAGCTCGGGCGCGGCGATGGTGAAGGTGGTATTCAGCCCGTCTCCGTCGCGTGCCACAGACAAGTCCTTGACGGATGTACCGGAAGACGAAGGGTACTTTACGGAGCCTGTTACGGCTGTTACTTTATAATTTCCCGGCTCTAACGTGTAGGAAATCAAAATGCTTACCCGTGTAGAAGCTGGTAATATGTCATCATCCTCGTCAAAATTTACATATGTGAATGTCGGATCTGTGTCGATCACCGCACCGGTCAGTACGGTTGTATCGCCGGTATCTGTATTCGTAACGGTGAAGGACGTGTCTGCTGACAGTGACAGATCATTGATGGTAATATCCCGTGACGGTTGAGTACTGCTTCCTTTGGATACGAACAGTGTAAACCCAATGCGCAGCTGCCCTTTTGTAGGCCCCGGCTGTCCCGATGCTGCGCCTACGATCACCACATCATCATATTGACAGCCTGCCACTGAGAGCAGAGCGAACAGCAGAAGGAACACGACTCCGATTTTTATACCCTTGTTTTTCACGGCGTTACCTCCTCATAAATTTGAATGGTGTTTGTTGTGTTCATTATACCATGACATGGTGTGAACGTCAATTAGAATATGCTTAGAATTTATTCATTTTATTTTGCAGCGGGCAAAATTTTCCGTTGCAGCGGGCAAAACGGTTTTTCTTGCAAATGGGTGTTGCTATCTGCCGTGGGGTATGGTAAAATCAAGCTGTATGACCCGTTCTATAATAAGAAGAACGAGGAAAAAGAGAGGATTGGTTCAAATCATGAAAAATATAAAAAAGTTGCTGGCTGTTCTGCTGGCCGCGCTGCTGTGCGTATCTGTGACGGCCTGTGCAAACAACAGCGCTTCAAGCACGGCGGTCGCAACGCTGGAGACATCTTCCACGGCGAGCGAGGGCGAGACCGCGGAGAGTACCGACAAAGACCCTGCGGGCTATGACGATGATATTCAGGGCCTTTGCAAGTATCTTGAAGACTGCAAGGTGGCAGCGGGCGAAAAGGTGCAGATGTCTTACGACGTCATCGGCGCCGAAAACGGCTATAAATATGTATACCGCTACGCAGATTCCGCTGTACAGCTTGAAGTGTATGAGTTCCCGACGGAGCTTTCCGAGACCGCTAAGGCGCTTCAGGACGCTGTGCGCGCAGACGGCACGTTTAAGGTGCTGGATAACACCGTGCCGGGTTATCTTTCAAACGACGGCCGCTTCCTTTTGATCTACACCGACGCGAAGTCGGAAAAGGAAGACGCGAATAAAACACACAAGGAGCACGTTCTGGAGTGCTTCAATACGTTTGCGGACGCAAAGGCAAAATAAAAATTATAGGGGGCGGAAAGGCATGTGCTTTTCCGTCCTTAGTGCTTTCTTATTTTAAAAAATCGGCGGCGGTTAGGCATAAATAGGCATGAAACGCGCCGAGAGGGGAGTTGTACACCATGAACACACAAGATACCGTGCACCGCAAAAGCGCCGCAGAGCTGCGCATACGGCGCGTGATGGACGCACTGGAGAAAAACAACATGCAGGCGTATTATGCGCCCACATGTGCGGACGCCGTAAAAATCGCAAAAGAGCTGCTGCAGCCGGGCGATGTGATTTCCTGCGGTGGCAGCGTGACGCTGGATGAGACCGGCGTGATGGATTTAATGCGCTGCGGGGACTATGAATTTTTGGACAGAACAGCCGCGAAAACGCCCGAGGAGCGCGAGAAGCTGTACCGCGAGGTATTTTCCTCTGATGTGTTTTTGACGGGCACAAACGCCGTTACGGAGCACGGAGAGCTCTATAATGTAGACGGCAACGGCAACCGCGTGGCGGCGATGCTGTTCGGCCCGAAAAAGGTGCTGGTTTTTGCGGGGTGTAACAAGATTGTGCGCGATATAGACGACGCCGCAAAGCGCGTGAAAAGCTGTGCGACGCCCGCAAATGCCATGCGGCTGAATTTGGACACGCCGTGCACGCACGGGGCGTGTCCCGGCACGGACGGCGAGCTGTGCGCGGGCTGCCGCTCGGAAAATCGCATCTGCGCGATGTACACGGTTTTGGCACGCCAGCGCGTGAAGGGCAGAATTCATGTTATTCTCATCGGTGAGGAGGTCGGTTACTGATATGAAAGAAAAGATACAGGCTTTTATGGCAAAACGACAGGCAAAAGGAAAGCGGTCCTACGAGATCGACATGTGCAACGGTCCGCTGCTGGGCAAAATTCTGCGCTTTGCGGTGCCGCTGATGCTTTCCGGCGTTTTGCAGCTGTTTTTTAACGCGGCGGATATTGTGGTGGTCGGCCGCTTTACCGGCCACACGGCGCTGGCGGCGGTGGGCTCTACCGGCGCGCTTATCAATTTGCTCATCAACGTGTTCGTCGGCCTTTCCATCGGCACAAACGTGCTTGTGGCGCGCTATTACGGCGCACAGGATGCAAAGCAGCTGAGCGAGACCGTACATACCTCTGTGCTGACAAGTCTTGTGAGCGGTGTTATATTGATTGCCGTGGGCGTTGCGTTTGCGGAGCCGCTGCTGACCCTGATGGGCACCCCGGAGGACGTTTTGGGTCAGGCGGCGCTTTACATGCGCATATACTTTGTGGGCATGCCGGCGATGATGCTGTACAACTTCGGCGCGGCGATTTTGCGCTCTGTGGGCGACACAAAGCGCCCGCTGTACTTTTTGACCATTGCGGGCGTTGTAAACGTCATTTTGAATCTGTTCTTCGTCATTGTGTTCCATCTCGGCGTGGCGGGTGTTGCCATTGCGACGGTCATTTCGCAGGTGATTTCTGCGGGACTTGTGACCATCTGCCTGATGAAAACGAACGCTTCTTACCGTTTGGAGCTGCATAAGCTGCATATCTATAAAGATAAGTTTTTCGGCATGATGCGTGTCGGCCTGCCAGCGGGCATGCAGGGCGCGGTGTTCTCCATTTCGAACGTGCTCATTCAGTCCTCTATCAACTCGTTCGGCTCTACCGTTATGGCGGGCAGCACGGCTGCGGCCAACATTGAGGGCTTTGTGTACACTGCGATGAACGCGTTTTACCAGACGGCGCTGTCCTTTACCGGGCAGAACATGGGCGCGAAGAAATACGACCGCGTGGCGAAAATTCTGCGCATCTGCATTTTGTGTGTGACCGTGACGGGCGTTGTGCTCGGCTGCGGCGCGTATTTGCTGGGCACACCTTTACTTTCTATATATACGTCTGACCCGGAGGTTATCCAGTACGGTTTGGAGCGTATGCTCATTGTGTGCGTACCGTACTTCCTTTGCGGCATTATGGACACGCATGTGGGTGTTTTGCGCGGTATGGGGTATTCGATCATGCCGATGATTGTATCGCTTACAGGTGCGTGTGCGCTGCGTGTGGTGTGGATCCTGACGGTCTTCCATATGCACCGCACGCTGTTTATGCTGTTCCTCTCGTACCCGGTGACGTGGGCCGTGACGGCGGCCGCGCATTTTGTGTGCTACCTTATCGTGCACCATAAGATGATGGAAAAGGCGAAAGCGGAGCAAGCCGAGGCGGCAAAAGCATAAAGTATACTTATATATTAAGAAGAAACGCGTTGTGGGATGACCGCAGCGCGTTTCTTCTATATATAAAGAGAAAAGCAGAACCGCAAAATAAAAACGCGTCCTCCTATAACTATATATAAGAAGATATGGGGCTGCATTGTAAAGCTTTACGATACCTTCACGGCGATTTTAAGTGTTTTAAAAACTTTTTTCGGATAAAATCAGAAAGATTATGAGGAGATTCAGAAGTGAAAGGACACTGATGCGCCAGATATATAAGAAGATGTGCTTGAAGCTTTGGGGTACAGAGAGGGGCTTTTGCAACTTTAAGACCACCTTTTCAAAAAGTTTTTCTTGATTTTTTCAAAAAAATTTCGTAAAATAGTTTGCGTAAGCCATGTATATGGGCATGTAAATGCAAAAATGCCCATCTGAAGATACACTATATATTGTGTTTAGATCAAAGCGCAACATATAGATGTAGTCTTTCGAAAAAAACTTAAAAAAACTTTCAAAAAAGTGTTGACAAAAGGGGTTGTACGTGGTATTATAGTCAAGCGCTCGAGAGAGACGGCAAAAAACTGAAAGCGAAAAGCTTGAAAGGAAAGCCGCTTGAAAGAGAGCACAGGACCTTGAAAATTAAACAACGAGAGA
>OFML01000425.1_pt1 | contig 35469 bp, 31 predicted proteins | sample 1541831 | NCBI WGS metagenome assembly OFML01 (sample SAMN04209237, study PRJEB22552) | human gut metagenome | biome: gut; material: feces | host: Homo sapiens | place: USA: Oklahoma | reverse complement strand
TGACCAATAGTGAAGAATTGGTTATCAGATTAGAGAAAGAAGAAAGTGAGGAGATTAAGATGTGTGAAGTGATTGACAGTTATGCAAGAGAAAGAGAGCTGCAAGGAATGAAGCAAGGAATGAAACAAGGTATCAAGCAAGGTGAATTGCAAGGAATGATGAAAGAGAAAATATCATTGCTTGTTAGACAATTGAAACAGAAACTAGGACATGTATCAAAAGAGTTGGTGATGCAGATAGAAGTCAGTCCAGAGGACAAGTTAGACCAATTGACAATCAAGATTTTTGATGTTGAAGATGAAGAAGATGTTTTAGAAATATTATCTTAATTGATATTTGAAAAGAAACCTATATATTGGGTTTCTTTTTTCTGTTGACAAGTCATCTTAATAAAATATTAAGAAATTTTTAAGTGAGAATTAGAAATTATTTAAAAGATGAAACGTATAATCTAAGAAGAAAAGGGGGATGTATATGAAAGAAAAAATAGTAATGACAATAACCTTACTTATTAGTTTATCAATGATGGCTTTTCCTTGGTTTGGAGGACAAAAAGGTATTGAAACAATATATGGTATTACACTTTTAAATAATCCCATTGCATTAACATGTATTATATTAGCTTTTGTAGGTATATGGACAAATTTTGGTAAAAATAGTGAAATTATAGGAACAATAGGATTATTAGGAATTATGACAATGGAAATTTATGAATTTTTTACTTGGCATATTCTAACAATTACTGGTCATTTTGATTTTAATTTTAGTGTACAATTATGTTATCCTGAATTTTATTATGCATTATTCTGTATGATAGGAACTTATCTTATTTATAAACATTTTTATAAATCAATAGATTCATTTGACTGATAGGATGAGGAAACTCATCTTTTTTCTTGACACTTTTTTGAAGTGGTGGTTAGATAGGGAAAAGGAGGGGAAAAATGAAGAATTTAAAATGCTATCAAGTATGTAAAGATGTTTTAAAATTTGAGTTTTTTTATAAAATTCTTATTTTGTTTTGTTTTAGTCCCTTACTAAGAAAGATTTTAAAAGAATATTTAAAGAAAAAATCTGATGGAATAGCATTTAATCAAGATATTGTTTTTGATTTTATTTCTATTTCTGGAGTAATTATTTTTTTATTATTGTTTATAACAATGATTCTCATTATTTATTATGAGTTATATGTTGTGATACAAATTATTGTGATTAGAAAAAGAGATTCAGCTTATCCTTTAAAAAATATTATTTTAAAAAGTTTTCAAAACTTAAGAAGTATTCATAAACCAACAATATTGTTAACAGGTATTTATATTGTTTTATTGTTACCTTTGGTTCATATTGGTTATTTAAATAGTTATGTTCCTCGCTGGGATATCCCACCTTTTATATTTGGAGAATTAAAATTAACAATGATAGGATATTTCCTAATATGTTTAATATATTTTCTTTATTATTCACTTTATTTGTGTATGTTATTTGTTCCACTATATATAATTCTAAAACAATGTCATATTATTAAAGCAATACAAGAAAGTGTATGTTTAATCAAAAAGATAGATATAAAAAGAAAAATAAAACTTTTATCATTGATAGCTTGTTGGATAATTATTGAATATTTAATCATGAATATCTTGCCATATCCAATATTGCATAATCGTGACTTTAATATTTATTTTCTTAAATATGTTATCAATTTTGAATCATTTCGTTATAGTGTTATCCAATATATATTATTATATTTAATTAATGTTGGAGGAATGATATTCTTTATTCAATATCTTATCAAAGTTATGTTAGCATATGAAAAAGATATCATTACTATAGACATGTTGCCAATTAATACGGATTATATGAATGAGTTACTTTTAAATTTTAGACAATCATTACAACAAATGACTGAAAATATAAAAAAACGTTTAACTCATTTAGGTATATATCGTAATCATAAACGAATAAGTCAGTTTATCATTATCACACTTATTATATGTCTTGTTTCTATTTATTTACAACAAGATTCCCTTATTCATAGACCTTGGGTTATTGGGCATCGTGGTTCAGGATATTATGTTGAAAACAGTTATGAGGCAGTGAAAGATGCTAATGATACAGGGATAGATTATGCTGAGATAGATATTCAATTATCACAAGATGGGATTCCGATAGTTTTCCATGATAATAATCTTTCCCGTTTATCAAATCGAAATGAAAGTGTTGAAGATTTAACTGCTGCCCAATTAGAAAATGTAAAATTAACAAATCATCATCATACTTCTTATATTATGACATTAGAAAATCTGATTAAGAAAATGAAAGAAGAAAAAATGAAGATAGGCTTGCTAATTGAATTAAAACCGACTTCATCAAATAGACTAGAAATGGTTGAAAAAGTCATTCAAGTTATTGAAAGGCAGCATTTTTCTTCACAAGCAATTTTTATGTCTTTGGATTATGAAAGTGTTAAGGATTTAACCCAAAAAAGACCAGAATGGTGGGTTGGCTATTGTATTTATGGGAGTGTTGGAGATATTGATAGTTCTTTATTACAAAGAGATATTGATTTTTTAGCAATTGAACAAAACCGAGCAAGTACATCTTTTATTCAAAAAGCTGTCTCTCATGTCATTCCTATTTATATTTGGACAGTTGATAGTTCTAAGAAGATGAAGCAGTATTTAGATATGGGAGTTTCTGGTATTATTACAAATTATCCTGATCTAGGTAAGAATGTTTTAGATAAGTATGAATCTACTCACCAAAGATATTACTATTACGATGGAAAAGGATATCCACATCGGGCATGGTAAAAGGACAAGAAATCTTGTCCTTAAAAATCTAATTCAATATGATAGATTTTACCCCATAAATAGATTTGATAAAAGTAAGCCATTAATTGAGGCCCCATCATTAATTGTCCAAACCAAGGGGCAGTAAAACTCTTTCCTTTACTTTCAACAAAATGGATAAGTTTTTCTTTATCAAAGAATTGATAAAGAATATTAGAAGGATCACTCAGTGATTCTTTTAATTTTTCATAAATAATATCACAATAGATTGGAGAATGTGTTTTTGGATATGGGTTTTTCTTACGATGGGCAATATCATCAGGCAAAATATCTTCAAAAGCAGCACGTAAGATACCTTTTTCTTCACCTTTATAGAACATAAATTCTTTAGGCATGTTGTAGAGATATTGCAATATTTTAACTGTAGCAAAAGGTACTCTTACTTCTAAAGAAGAACGCATAGTTTGACTATCAGCACGAGCAAGTAAGGTTTGCATAAACCATTGAATATTCAAATAAATCATTTGTTTTTTTGTATCAGTTGTAGGAATTTCTAAAAGAGATTCCTGATATCTTTGTTTAATATAATGTTCTAAATCTAAAGATTTGACTTTATCATTAAATAAATCAATCTTTTGATCTAAATCACGCATCCAAGGGAAATAGGGCTGTGTGTAAAGTTCTTCCTTATAAAACCAAGGATAACCACCAAAAATTTCATCAGCACATTCACCAGATAAGGAAACTTTATGATTTTTAGAAATCTCTTTAGCAAATAATAGAAAACTTGAATCAATATCCGCCATACCAGGCATATCTCTAGCAATCAATGATTCTTCTAAAGCATTAAGTAAATCCTCTTGTTTTAAAGTTATCTTGTGATGATAGGTTGGATAACGTGATAACATTTCTTGAATATAATCATCATCCATTGTTGTTTGATAATCATAGGCTTGAAAATATTTATCTTGATCTTCATAGGTAATACTATAAGTCGTTAGTGGATGGATATATTGACTTGTAAGTGCAGTAATAATGCTTGAGTCTAGTCCACCTGATAACATGGTTGATATAGGCACATCACCAATTAATTGTTGTTGAACACTTTCTACAACCAAGCTTTTCACATGTTCAATTGTTTCAGCTAAATCTTCAGTATGTGGTTCATCATGGACTTTCCAATAACAGTTTTTCTGACACTCACCATCATAATACATGTAATAACCTGGTCGCAAAGAATAAATTCCTTTATAAATTGTATACCCTGGTGTAAGACTAGGACCTAGTCCAAGTAACTCTTTGATACCATTTTTATCTACAATGGCTTTACCAATATAAGTTAATATACATTTCACTTCACTTGCAATAACTAAAGTCTGATCTTCATCCATATAATAATAAAGTGGTTTAATACCTAATTGATCTCTTGCAATAAATAATCTCTCTCCATCATCAATTACAAAAGCAAAACCACCTTCAAATAAATCTAAACAATGTTCTTGATATTCAATATAGCTAACAAGAATAACTTCAGCATCACTATTTGTTTCAAAAGTATAACCAAGTTCAATGAAATGATTTTTTAAATCAATCATATTGTAGATTTCACCATGATAAACAATACGATAAATCTTATCATGATAAGTATATAACATTGGTTGATTTCCATTTTTAATATCTATGACAGATAATCTTTTATGACTCATCAAACAATGAGGTGTCATAAAATATCCTTCATGATCAGGACCACGTTTTTTTATTAATTCAGTCATCCTTTTTAACTTTTCATCGTATTTCAATAAATTCTTTTGATAATTACAAATCGTTACGATTCCACTCATTATTTTCACCCCATATATTCTATGAAATTAAATAAAAAATATGTTTAAATCCATTTTCAATTCTCATAAAATTCTTATGGTATTCTCATTTTGGTTTCACTACTTTTTCATAGGTTTATAAAAAGTTATGTTTTTATCAATGTTTTTTGCGATAATAAAGATAAAATCTTGAGAAAATCAAGAGGCAAATTTGTCATCAAGTTGAGACCCACAAGGGGTAAATGTGTGTTATGATGAATTTGGGTGATGAAGATGCAATGTCCTAGATGTCATAATCAAGATGCACAAATGTTTTATCAAATTGATGGGCAATACTATTGTCGTCAATGTATTCCATTTCACAGAGTCTTTGTCAATGAAGAAAGGCAAACAGAATCAAAAGAATTTCTTTTTCATAAACCTATCTCTTATGCTTTGAATTTTCAGTTATCACCAAGCCAGCAAAAAATCTCTTTAAGATTATTAGAAAATTACCAAAATAATTTGAATTCATTAGTCTTAGCTGTTTGTGGTTCTGGAAAGACAGAAGTTGTCTTTGAACTGATTTGTTATGCCTTGAATCAGGGACATCGGGTTTGTTATTGTGTTCCACGCAAAGAACTTGTGATTGAGCTCTACCAAAGATTGAAAGAAGCTTTCTGTAATGTCACAATTGGTTTACTCTATGGTGGACATATAGAAAATGCTGATTCAAATTTTATTGTTTGTACAATGCATCAGTTATATCGTTTTGAAAATCAAATTGGATTTCAATTGATGATTGCCGATGAAGTGGATGCTTTTCCTTATTATGGTAATGATGTGTTAAATGAAATGTTTAATCGCTGTTGTGTTGGTCGATATGTAAAATTGAGTGCAACTATACCATTGCTTAAAGATAATCAAGATGAAGTGCTAATCATGAATCGTCGTTATCATGGTCATGATTTGCCAGTTCCTAAACTTTTGATTATTCCGACAATATTTCAAGGTATCGTTTGTAAATGGTTGATTTCTCACCTCCAAAAGAAAGTCATCATTTATGTCTCAAGTATAGCGTGTGTTCATAAGATGGTAACATATTTAGCCTCCTCCTTTAAAGTGGCTGGTGTGTCATCTCAACATATGAATAATCAGGAAACTATCCAAAGATTCAAAGATAATCAATTAGATGTTATTGTATCAACAACACTTTTGGAAAGAGGAATTACTATTGAGGATGTTCAGGTTATTGTTTATCAAGGAGAAAAAAGCATTTTTGATGAGCGAACTCTTACTCAAATTGCAGGGCGAGTTGGGCGTAAACCCAATCATCCTAGTGGAAAGGTTTATATTTTAGCAAGTGGCAGAACCAAAGGTATACAACAATGTATTCAAAACATCAAGAAACTAAATTCCATAGATGCTTAATTTGTTCAAAAGCTCCTTTAACAAATATATCGTTGTTTGCTTTATTACATCCTTTACCACTATGTTATAAATGCCTTCAAAAATTTGAAATCATTGACCTTAACATTGCATTTCATCATTACCCAATGCGTATTCTCTATCATTATAATGAATTTTTTAGAGGCTTGTTATTTCAATACAAAGGTCTATATGACTATGCTTTGAAAGATGCTTTTCTATGTTTATATCGACAAGAGCTTGAACAAAAATATCGAAATTATGTAATCGTTGTAGCCCCTAGCTCAAAAGAAGATAATCAGAAACGTGGTTTTTCACCGATAGAAACCATTGCACAAACTTTTTCACATCAAGTTTTTACTGGTCTTTATAAAACTCAAAAGTATAAACAAAGTGATTTATCGTATCAAGAAAGACAACAAGTTCATCAAAAAATAAATATAAGAGATGGAGAAATGTTAAGAGGGAAAAAGGTATTGATACTTGATGATGTCGTCACATCAGGCTCAACACTTTTAACTTGTTTGAACTTAGTTTTAAAGTATGCACCACAAAAGGTAGAATTTCTTGTTTTATCAACTAAACAAGATGAAGAAGGATTAAAGTTTGTCTAAGGAGAACTTTCTCCCTAGACATCCTATTTTAAAATAATAGAATAAAATTAATGAATTCATTTTAAAGGAGTTATTTATGGATAATGATGATATAGTCGATATTCTATTTGGTGATGTTTGTATTGGTGATTTGAGAATGAATCGAATAAAACTTAATTATTTGTCATTTAATTTTAACCTTTATTTGGGTGATATATCTTTAGGGTTATCAAGTTTACAGAGACGTAAAGTATATGATATGGATACAAAATATTGCGATGAGGATTATAAAGACTTTGCATATGAAGATATAAAAAAATTTGAACAAAGTATACAGAAATTTCATAAAATAAGAATTTGGGCTTCACTAAGATGTCCAGATGATTATATGAATCTATTATATCTTGTCAGTCGTTATAGTGATAAGGACATATATGTAGTTTCTATTCCACCATGTCAAAATGAAGATTATTATAATCAAACAATTTATGATAAAGTAGAATTTTGTGAAAAATTAGATAATCTCTATGATCTTGAATATCATTTGTTAACGGAATTAGAAAAACAAGAATTAAGTGAAGAATGGGAAAAGCAAGTTAAAATAAATAGTGATATAAGATTGTTAGAAAATGGGGTAATTGTGAATAAATCTTATAGTGATTATTTTTATTTGGTTTTGTCAGTCATAGATGAAGAATATTTAGATGCATGGGATATTTGTGATCGCTGTCATTTACCATTTATAACAATGTTACAAGTTATTTTAAATGAGATGGTAGATAAGCGAATTTTGGATATTGAACTTGAAGAATCTCCGTATCAAAAAGGCTGGGTAAGTGCCAGATATAAAAAGAATATAAAGCTAAATTAATATTTTATCTTGACCTTATACTTAGTCTAAGGATTATGTTTGAATAAAGGAGATGATATTTATGCAAATTAAAGAAGTAGAAGAATTGTTAGACATGACATCTTATGCATTAAGATACTATGAAAAGATGGGGTTGATTCATCCCCAAAGAGATGAAAATGGTTATCGAAATTATTCAAACCAGGATATATTAAATCTAAAAAGAATTAGATTTTTAAGAGAACTGCAAATACCTATTGAAGATATTCAAAGTATACTTAATGATTCCCAAAATTTTCAGGAAGTATTAGAAAAACATATCCAATCATTAAGCTCAAAAATTCATTCTTTAGAATATGTTCAAAGTGTATGTGAAAATCTTAAAGAAAAAGATATTCCTTTATTAGATGCTATGATAGATGAAAAGATTATTAGTGAAGAAAATATTAATCAAAAACAAATGGTTTCAGGATTAAATAAAATTGTTGAATATTTAAAACCTTCAAAAACAGTTGTTATAGGGACAAGAGTGATGCCAAGAAATTTTATAACAGGAGTTATTTTTATGATTATTGCAAGTGTCTTAACAGGAATATTGTTTGTGTTAGGTGTTTCTCGAGAGTTTCGTTATATAAATGATGTTAATAAAGTTGATTTTATGCCATCTTTTACTCCTAGCATTCAATCATATATTATAGCAATCACAGTCTGCTTTATTATTTTCTTTATGATTTTATATCTATTTACAATAAAACAGGATTATATAGAATTAACTGATCAAAGTATTTCTATTTGTAGTCGTCAATTTCAAAGCTCTACTTCAATATTCTTAGGGATGATGTTGAGACAAACAAAACAAAGAAACAAGAATTATCAATATAGTGAGTTAGAAAAAGTAGAAATTAAACTTGTATTTTCCACAATGGGTGGAGGAGCATCTGGACTATGGCGTATTTATGTACCACAGTTTATCTTTCACTTTTATGATGGAAATATATATCCGATTGAATCAGGGGTATCAATTGGTGAAAAGACAAAGGATGCTTATCAGATATTGAAACAAAAACAAATTGATATTGATACAACCAAGGATATCATTGGATATTTTGAACAAGATGAAAAAGATGGGTTTACTTATTTTGAAGATATTTATCATCAAAATGGAAAAAGAGTGAGGTAATTTAGTTTCAAGCTTTGACATATTTCCCAGGCAATAGACAGCCCTTGACAGAGTTCTTATTATAAAATATATAAATATAAAAATAAAAAGATGGGTCGACATATTATGATGAATTATTTATAAATGGATACATATAATAGAGGTGACCATGAAGTAAAGGAGTTGTTATTATGCAAGGTAAAGTAAAATGGTTTAACGCTGAAAAAGGTTTTGGATTCATTGATAGAGGAGAAGGAAAAGATGTCTTTGTACATTATAGTCAAATCGAACAAGATGGATATAAATCTTTAAATGAAGGTGAATTAGTAGAATTCGAGCTTTATCAAAGTGACCGAGGACTACAAGCAAAGCATGTTGTGAAGATTTAAAGTGAGAGATATGGTGCGTAAGCATCATATTTTTACTTTCATTGAAGAAATATATTTTCGAGAATTTAACATGTATTTTACTTGATATTTCTTTGTTTTCTTTAGATTATATGCTATAATGAAAATGTTTTAGTATGCATGGAAGGAGATTTGTTCATGGCAAGTAAAAAGCAAGAAATTAGAAAACAAATTAAAAAGAAAGAAGCAAAAGAACTAGAGGAATTAGGGCTTAATCCGGATATTGAAGTTGTTGATTTAAGTGATGATTTAGGCGAAGATATTGAAATTGAAACATTTGATGATGTTGTCAAGAAACCTTCTGCACCAATTGAATTTAATACAACACCTCAAAAAGAAAAAAGAGGATTGATTGGTTCTATTAAGAAAGCTTTTTCTCAAGATAATAAGATTTTAAAGAAACTTGAAAAACAAGCATTACAAATTATGGATTTAGAACCTCAATATCAAGCTATGAGTGATGAGGAATTAGCTCATCAAACTGAAATCTTTAGAGAAAGAATTCAACAAGGAGCAAGCTTAGATGATATATTAGTGGAAGCTTTTGCAACAGTAAGGGAAGCAGCTTTTAGAAAATTAGGATTAAAAGCATTTAAAGTCCAATTAATGGGAGCTATTTCTTTACACAATGGGGATATTGCTGAAATGAAAACTGGTGAAGGTAAGACTTTAACTTCTATATTTCCAGTTTATTTGAATGCAATTGAAGGAAAAGGAGTTCATGTTGTTACAGTTAATGATTATTTAGCTGAACGTGATAAAACAGATAATGGTAAAGTTTTAGAATTTTTAGGATTAACTGTTGGATTGAATAAACGTGAATTATCTAAGGAAGAAAAACGTAATCAACATGGTTGTGATGTCACTTATACAACTAATGCTGAATTAGGGTTTGATTATTTAAGAGATAATATGGTGACAAGATTAGAGGATAAGGTTTTAAGACCTTTAAATTATGCTTTGGTCGATGAAGTTGACTCTATCTTAATTGATGAATCAAGAACACCTTTAATTATTTCTGGTGGTAAGAAGAATACTGCTGCTTTATATGTACAAGCTGATAAGTTTGTTAAATCTTTACAAGCTGAAAATCCTAACATTAGTGAAGCTGATGAAGGTAAAGAATATAAGAATGATTATGAAGTTGACATTGAAAGTAAGACAGTTGCTTTAACAGCAAGTGGTATTACAAAAGCTGAAAAATATTTTAAGATTGCTAATCTTTATGATCCTGAAAATACAGCTTTAGTTCATCATATTAATCAGGCATTAAAAGCCAACTATACAATGACTCGTGATGTAGAATATATGATAGCAACTGAAGATGGAAGTCGTGATATTCGTAATGCGAGTATTATGATTATTGACCAATTTACTGGACGTGTTATGCCAGGACGTGCTTATAGTGATGGATTACATCAAGCGATTGAAGCTAAGGAAGGTGTTCCAATTAAAGAAGAAACTGTTACTTTAGCAACCATCACATACCAAAACTTCTTCCGTTTATTTAATAAATTAGCAGGTATGACAGGAACTGCTAAAACAGAAGAAGAAGAATTTAGACAAATCTATAACATGCGTGTTATTGAAATTCCTACAAATAGACCAGTTATTCGTGATGACAAACCTGATTTGGTTTTTGCTACACAAAAAGCAAAATATAAGGCTATTTGTGATGAAGTAGAAAAAAGACATAATTATGGTCAACCAATCTTACTTGGTACGGTTTCAGTAGAAACTTCTGAATTATTAAGTAGAATGTTAAATAAACGTGGTATTAAACATAATGTCTTAAATGCTAAGAACCATGCTAAAGAAGCATTGATTATTGAAAAAGCAGGGGTTATGGGTGCTGTAACAATTGCAACTAACATGGCAGGACGTGGAACTGACATTAAATTAGGTGAAGGTGTTGCTGAAATTGGTGGTTTAATGGTTATTGGTAGTGAAAGACATGAATCTAGACGTATTGATAATCAGTTAAGAGGACGTTCTGGTCGTCAAGGAGATCCTGGATGTTCATTATTCTTTGTTTCTTTTGAAGATGACTTGATGCAAAGATTTGCTAGTGAAAAGATTCAACAATTTACTGGAAGTTTCTTAGAAGATGAAGCGATTGAAAGTAAGATGGTTACAAAATCAATTGAGGGTGCACAAAAACGTGTTGAAGGTCAAAACTTTGATATTCGTAAACAATTACTTCAATATGATGATATCATGAGACAACAACGTGAAATCATGTATAAAGAACGTGATGATATTATGTCTCAAGAAGATTTAGGTGATATTGTTAAAGGAATGTTTGAACAATCTGTTGAATATACAATTCGTAGCTTTACAAAACAAGATGGTAAAAATGCTGTTGTTGATGTTGATGGTGCAATGAAATATATTTCTAAAAACTATATGTTATTAGCAACGCTAAAAGCTAAACATAAAGAAGAAGTAGAAAATGATCCACAAAAACTTGTTAAGAGTTTAACTGAAGTTGTTTATTTACAATATCAAAACAGATTTAACAAAGATTTACCACCTGAAATCAAATTAGATTATGAAAGACGTGTCTTATTAGGTGTTATTGATCATACATGGATTAATCATATTGATGCTATGCAAAAATTAAGAAATGGTATTTATTTAAGAGCTTATGCTCAAAAAGATCCATTACAAGAATATACAGAAGAAGGTTTCTATATGTTCGAAGAAATGACAAAATCAATTTCTCAAGATATCGCTAGAAATATTGTTCATATGGGAATTGCTCCTGGTAGTGAACAAGAACAACAAATTCCAGCAGTCCAAATTGAATTAGAGTTTAAGGCTGATTAATGGAACTATATGAAATTAAGAATGGGCTTGAAAAAGCCCGTTCTTTACTAGCAGAGTTATTTATTTCTATTGATATTGAAGGTTTAAAAAGAGAAATTGAAGGTTTAACAGTTCAAACAATGGATGAACATTTTTGGGATGATCAAGAACATGCTAAAAAGATTTATGATCAGTTAAATGAAATGAAGAAAAGTACAGATGTTTATGATCATTTGATATCATCTTTAAATGATTTAGAAGAAACATATGAATATGTGAAAGAAACAGAAGATGATGAATTTAAAGAAGCATTGGATTTGGATTATGCAAAATTTGAAGCTGAATTAAATGATTTTGAAAAGACTTTATTATTTTCTGGAGAGTATGATCATCATAATGCGATTATTGAGATTCACCCTGGAGCTGGGGGAACAGAATCACAAGATTGGGCATCAATGCTGATGCGTATGTATCAAAGATATGGTGATAAAAAAGGTTGGAAAGTGGAAGTTTTAGATTATTTAGATGGTGAAGAAGCAGGATTAAAGTCAGTGACAATGCGTTTTGTTGGATATAATGCTTATGGACATTTAAAGGCTGAAAAAGGTGTTCATCGTTTGGTACGTATCTCGCCATTTGATTCGTCTAAACGTCGACATACTTCATTTGCTTCAGTGGATGTTATGCCAGAGTTTGATAATGATATTGAAATTGATTTGGATATGAATGATGTGCGTATTGATACATATCGTGCATCAGGGGCTGGTGGTCAACATATCAATAAGACAGATTCAGCTATCCGTATGACTCATATTCCAACAAATATTGTTGTGACTTGTCAATCACAACGTTCACAAATTCAAAACCGTGAACAAGCATTGATTATGTTAAAAACGAAATTGTATCAGTTAATGTTAGAGGAACAAGCTTCTAAATTAAGTGATATTAAAGGTGAACAAAAAGCAATTGAATGGGGTAGTCAAATACGTTCTTATGTATTACATCCTTATTCAATGGTTAAAGATAACCGTAGTGGTTACGAGTCTAATAATCCTAAAGCAATTTTGGATGGAGATTTAGACGATTGTATTTATGCGTATTTAAAATCAATTGTAAAGGAGGAGGAAAATGCATAGTGTAAAAAGAGTTTTGAGAGATACTGTTCTCGTTGTTCTAGGTAATGCAATTCTTGCTTTTGGAGTCGCAGTTTTTGCTGTCCCTTCAAGCTTAATTGTTGGTGGAGCTACTGGTTTGTCGTTAATTATAGGTCATTTTATTCCAGTGAATTATGCTTCGATTGTTTTTGGTATTAATATGGTTATGTTGGTTCTTGGATTCTTTACTTTGGGTAAGAAATTTGCAGCTGGGACAGTCTTAAGTTCATTTATCTTTCCGTTCTTTTTAGCGCTATTTGAATCTATTCCTCAATTACAACATTTAACAAGTGATGTCTTACTTTGTGCCATTTATGCTGGGATATTTACTGGTGTAGGATTAGGTATTGTCTTTAGATTAGGATATAGTACAGGAGGAATGGATGTTCCACCAATCATCTTTAATAAAAAGACAGGTATTTCAGTTGCTTTGGCTATTAATGTCTTAGATACGATTATTTTAGTTGGACAAGTTTTCTTCTCTAGTTTTGAAGGTATTTTATATGGGATTATCACAGTCTTTATTTCAACATTTGTTCTAGATCGTGTTATTGTCATGGGTGAAAAGAACTTACAGGTTCTGGTTATATCTTCAAAACATGAAGAAATTGCTGAAGCAATTTTTAAGGAAATTGATCGTGGCTGTACATTTGTTAATGTCACAACTGGTTATTTCCATCAACAACAAAAAGCTGTTTTATGTGTACTCAATAATCGTGAATATGCTAAAATAAATGATGTTGTTATGGAGATTGATCCAACTGCATTTATTATTGGTAGTGAAATACATAGTGTTAAAGGTAGAGGTTTTACTTTACCGAATGTTGATCTTGATAAACAAATGAGAGATCATTTATAAGATAGCTTGGCTATCTTTTTAAATTAAAAAAATCATTAAAGATTCTTTAAGAAAGTTCTTCAATGACTTCTTCATAATAATAAATATCTTCATTTTGTAAAGCTTGATAAGCTTTATATGATGTGTATATCAAAATCGTACCAAAAATAATAGTGATACAAATGAGTGTAAGACTTCCATATTTTAAGAATTTTCTTATTTTCATATGCGAAATAATATATTCACTTTCAATATGTTCATAAAATGCGGAAACAACTTCTTCAGGACTTCCAAAATATTCAATATATTGTTGATAAGTTAGTTCAGGATGTTTTTTTTCATTATATTGTAAAGATTCTTTAAAATATTGTAAGAATCTTTTTTCTTCTTTACCAAACAATGGAAAACACCGATGAATTTGTTGATAATATTTTTTTGTTTCTTTATTTGTAAAATGTTTATTTTTCATGATTTAAGATCACCTCAATAGCTTCTGTGGTTTGCTGGTATTGACGTTTTAATGTGTCTAAGCGCACTAAACCAGATTTTTCAATATGATAATAAATATCATCATACATGTCATATTTAGAAATTAAATGTGATTCAAGAAAAAAATATAAAGAAGTTAAAAGTTGACCTTCTTTGATATTTAAAATATTTTGTGATTGTAAAGAAGCAAGTAATTCTTCACTAGATGCATCGTGTTGACTAAGAATAGCCAAAATTAACATTTCAAATTTAAAAAAACGATCATTAACTATCATATTCTCAGCCTCCTTGTGATTATTATAACATTTTTTGACAAAAAGATTGAATAAATTGTTTAACTTTTAAAAGAATTGCTTCATCTTTACGGGTAATGAATGTTACACTTGTCAATAGTCCTTCGTCTTGTAAGGGAACTTGTATAAGTGAAGTATTTTGAATTAATAAAAGGGCGCTGGTTGGCACAATTGCAACCCCTAGACCACTACTTGCCCAGATTAAAGATGTTCGACAATCATCACTAATCATTTTTACTGAGGGATTAAAACGTAAATTTAGGCAATAATCACTAATAAGGGGCAGATATCTTTGATGAATGATTAAAGGAATATCTTTATAATTTTCTATTGAAGTCATATCAGGGGTTAAGTATTCTTTTGTTCCAACAGCAACCATTGGCTCAGGTTCTAAGGAATAAGCATTGACTTGACTTTGATCAAAGGGAGTTCTCACTATTCCTAAATCAATGTTATGAGAAAGAAGTAAATCAATCATTTCATAGGTTGTTCCTTCATAAATACGAAAAGATAATGTTGGATATTGATTAAAAAAATCCTGAGTTTTTTTAATCAATGCTGAATTAGAAGAAGTAATACCAATACGTAAAGTTTCATTTTGGGTTTCTTTCATTTCATGAAGGGTAATTTCTGATAAAGAAATGATTTGTAAACTTCTTTTGTAAAAGAGACGACCGGCTTTGGTTAATTCAATCTTTCGATGTCCTCTTTTTAATAATTGAACACCTAGTTCATCTTCTAGCTGTTTTAATTGCATAGATAAAGGAGGTTGTGCCATATGTAAAACTTGAGCTGCTTTAGAAATCGTTCCTGCTTCTACAATTGTTTTAAAATAAATCATTTGTTTAATATCCATAAGTATCTCCTATATGTTAAAAGTATAAAAAACATATAATATATATATTATACATATAATAGCATTTCCATTATAATAAGACAAGAGAGGGTGAATTGTATGTGGATGAAATATATAAAACCATATCGAATACAAGCGATGACAGGTTTTATTTTTAAAATGATTGAAGCTTTTTTTGAATTAATTGTGCCTTTGGTTGTTGCTGATATTATTGATAATGGGATAGCAAAAGCCAATAAGGATTATATTTTAAAGATGGGAGTTGTGCTTTTTTTATTAGCCTTAATAGGTTATAGTTGTGCACTTGTCTGTCAATATTTTGCTTCTAAAACATCACAAGGTTTTGGAACATATTTAAGAAATGACATGTTTAAAGCGATTAATGCTTATGATTATGAGAATATTGATGATATTGGGACTCCATCGTTAATTACGCGTATGACGAATGACGTGAATCAATTACAAGTTGCTGTAGCAATGGCTATTCGTCTTGTTTCAAGATCTCCTTTTTTGATTATTGGTTCATTGTTGATGGCTTTTCGTATTAATGTGCAGATGGCTTTGATTTTCTTAGTGAGTGCACCTTTATTAGCATTATCTATTTATTTAGTCATGTCACATTCTTTGCCGCTATATATGCGTATCCAAAAACAATTGGATTATGTTTCACTTGTTTGTCGAGAAAATTTATCTGGTATTCGTGTTATTCGGGCTTTTTCTAAACAAATACAAGAAAGAGAACGTTTTTCACAAGCTACTCAAAAACAAAAAGATATGCAAATTAAGGTAGGTAAAATTTCAGCTTTGTTAAATCCTTGTACAAGTATTATTGTGAATTGTGCAATTATTTTAATTTTATATGTTGGTGGATTGAAGGTTAATGTAGGAAGTCTCAGTCAAGGTGAAGTTATTGCATTAATTAATTATATGAATCAAATTCTTCTTTCGATGTTTGTTTTTGCGAATGTTATTGTGATTTTCAATAAGGCAAGTGCTAGTTATAAACGTGTCAAAGAAGTCTTAGCAATTGAGCCACATATTCATTCTGGTGAATTAAAGGTTATGGATAGTCAGGAAACATTTATACGTTTTGAAGATGTGAGTTTTTCTTATCAAAAAAGTATAGCTTTAAAGGATATCACTTTTTCTGTTGAAGCGGGAGAAACAGTTGGAATTATTGGAGGAACAGGTTCAGGAAAAACAACCTTAATCAATTTATTACCACGTTTTTATGAAGCAACTTCAGGACAAATCTTAATTAAAAATGTACCTATTCAAAAATATAATTTATCATCACTTAGACAAATGATTGGAATTGTTCCTCAAGAAGCTATTTTATTTACTGGAACAATTAAAGATAATATTTGTTGGGGTAAAAAGGATGCAACGGATGAAGAAGTTGAACATGCTTTAGCACTTGCCCAAGCAAGCTTTGTTAAAGAAATGGATGAAGGTATATATAGTCCTATTCATCAAGGTGGAAAGAATTTATCTGGGGGACAAAGACAGAGATTAACAATCGCAAGAGCGTTAGTTAAAAACCCAGAATTATTAATCTTAGATGATAGTGCCAGTGCTTTGGATTTTGCAACGGATGCAGCTTTAAGAAAGACATTAAAGACATTACCTCAAACAACATTTATTGTCTCACAGAGGGTAAGTAGTATTATGCATGCTGATAAGATATTGGTTTTAAGCCATGGCGAACTTGTTGGTATAGGTAAACATGATGAATTAATGAGAGATTGTGTTGTTTATCGAGAAATTACAAAATCTCAATTATCTGGGGAGGTGGTATAATGGATACGAAAACAATAAAAAGATTGTTGTTATTTTGTCGACCATATATGAAGTATTTATATTTAGCATTGTTTTGTTCAGCATGCCAGATTATTTTTACTTTATTAACTCCGGTGTTAATTGGACAGGCAGTGGATCATATTATTGGTAAAGGACTTGTTGATTTTGATCAATTGTTTAGAAAGATGTTTTTAATTATAGGAAGTGTTTGTATTGCTGAAGTCTTTGATTGGCTAGTTATGCGATTATCGAATACAATGACTTATTCGATTACTAAGGATTTACGTAATCAATTGTTTATGAAGTATTCGACTTTATCATTAAGTTATATTGATGGACATTCACATGGGGATTTATTGAGTCGTATGGTTAATGATATTGATTTAATTGGTGATGGGTTATTACAGGGGTTTACTCATTTATTTAGTGGTATAGCAACAATTATTGGAACAATTGCTTTTATGCTTTATATTAGTGTTCCCATTGCTTTGATTGTTATTGTTTTAACGCCTTTATCACTTGTTGTTGCGACGATAATAGCAAATAAGACATATAAATATTTTCAAGAACAATTGGCTTTACGTGGTGAATTAGGTGGCTATGTTGAAGAAATGATTGGGCAACAGAAAATTGTTAAAGCTTTTGGATATGAAGAAGAAAATCAACAACGTTTTGAAGAAATCAATCAAAGAGTTTATGTTAGTGGAGTCAAGTCACAATTCTTAGGTGCATTAGCGAATCCTAGTACCAGAGTTGTCAATAATATTGTTTATGCAAGTGTTTGTATTGCCGGATCTTTATATGTGGTTATGGGAAATATGAGTGTTGGGGCTTTATCTAGTTTCTTAAGTTATGCAAATCAGTATACCAAACCATTCAATGAAATTTCTAATGTTTTTACCGAATTGCAAACAGCATTTGCGAGTGCTGCAAGAGTCTTTAAACTTTTAGATACACCAAGTGAGAATATTATTGAGCAGCCACAAACAATTCAAGATGTTCAAGGACATGTACAAATACAAAATCTATCTTTTGCTTATGAAGAAAATCAAACTTTGATTGAGAATTTAAACGTTGAAGCAAAACCAGGACAAACCATAGCGATTGTTGGTCCTACCGGATGTGGAAAAACAACATTAATTAATCTATTAATGCGTTTTTATGACCCAAAAGCTGGTCGAATTATGATTGATGGGGTTAATACTTTAGATATGGAAAGAGAATATGTAAGAAGTCTTTATGGAATGGTTTTACAAGATTCTTGGCTCTTTTCTGGAACGATTAAAGAAAATATTGCCTATGGTTGTGAAAATGCTAGCGATGAAGATATTATTGAAGCTGCTAAAAATGCTCATGCACATAAATTTATTATGCAATTGAAAGATGGATATGATACGCTTGTTAGTGAAGATGGTGGAAATCTTTCCCAAGGACAACGTCAGCTATTATGTATTGCCCGTATTATGCTTGTTAAACCACCAATGCTTATATTGGATGAAGCAACATCTTCAATTGATACACGTACGGAAAGACAAATTCAAGATGCATTTGATCAAATGATGCAAGGTAGAACAACATTTATTGTTGCTCATCGTTTATCTACAATTCAAAAGGCTGATCAAATTCTCGTTATGAATCATGGACAAATTATTGAACAAGGACGTCATGATGAATTATTAGCTAAAAAAGGCTTCTATCATCATTTATATTATAGTCAATTTGATTTAAGTCAAAATTAAAAAGCCACTTGTGGCTTTTTATTTAGAAATGATTTTTCTTAGTTGTGTCTTATCTACAAAACGAGTAGAGAAACTATAATCTTTTTGTGCATAGACAAACGACATTTTATTGTTATAGGTAAAATTAACTTTCTTTAATTTTCGATAATCAATCATCATTCTTCCTACCATCATATTTTTTCTACCAATCATAACAATAGTAGAACCAAAATAAGCAAAGACAACACTTACAAATGCAGCAATATTTAAACCATTACGATAGAAGTTAATACTATCATTAAGTAATCCGTAGATCATGGCAATAATTCCACCAATAAATCCAACAACATAAACGATAAGTAAAAGACTATAAACAATTTTACCTGTGGTATTAAAACAAAAACTTAATGAATGATCAAGTTTTTTACAACGATAAATTGTTACAAAAATATTGGCAGTTGTATAAGTGAACCAAAGAATGACAATCAATAAAAGAAATGAAAATATTGATAAAATAATTTCTTGCATAGATTTAAACTTCCTTTCATATGTTATTATTATACATATATTTTTCCTTTTCGCATAGAAAAAAATGAAAATATGTGAAATTCTCAGTGAATTAGTATATAATAGCTAGCGAGGATGTGAAAATAATGAAAGATTTGATGACTTATGAAACAAAACAAATAGAAATATGTGATGTTGATTATATGGGACAATATCAATTATGTCATTTGTTAAATAGATTTGCTGAAATAGCAACCATAAATGCTAAAGAAATAGGATTATGGAATGAGGCAATGATGAATCAATATGGTTGGGTTGTTGCCAAACAAGCGATTCATTTAGATGAACCAATCTATCATAAAGATATCATAGAGCTATCTACTATTGTTGCTAATGGTTCTTTTGTGGCTTTTCCACGTTATTATTTTATTAAGAAAAATGAAAAAATGATTGGTCACTGTTCATCAATATGGACACTTATAGATATTGAAAAAAGACGTATTGTTTCACCTAAAAGGATTGGGATTGAAGTACCTAAAGTTGAACATAACTATAAATTAGAACCACCCCATGATATCCAGATTGATCAACCTTTTAGCTTTGTTACAACAAGAAAAGTCTTATATAGTGATGTTGATATTAATCAACATATGAATAATACAAGATATATTCAATGGGCTATGGATGTGATTGATTTAAAAATACATCAAGATTATTTTGTAAGTGATTTAAATATTCAATATAAAAAAGAAATTCGTCCATTAGAAGATGTTTCTTTATATCTTGCAAGTGAAAACGAACGATATGTTGTAGAAGGTCGCATTGATGATAATGTTTATTTTGTTGTAGAAATTCAATTTACAAAACGAAAATAACTCAGGATTTCCCCGAGTTATTTTTTCATTAAGTATTTTCTTTTAAAAGCTTTTAAACTTTCCATTAATTGATTTTGTTCACCAACTGTAATCTCTTTATCTTGTGAGATTTTTTTAATAATAAGTTCATTTTTTGCCATTAACTTATCAATATCACTCATTGTTTCTTTTTCTGTATTGGTTAATTTCGCTAAATATTTATATAGCTGATCATAAAGATCATCACCAGCAAATATTTCCCATTCACGACAATGCTTAACATCCAATATATTGATAATATTTCTACTAATTAATTCTCTATCTTTCATGATTATCACCGTCTATGATTATAACATAGAAATTTTACAAATACACTTCATTTTTCATAACAATAAATTTTCAAAATATGAAAACTTTCATAAAAAAATTATGCTATTATGTATTCGTCCCAAATATCTATAATAGTATTCGTTTTCCCGTATAAGAATACAAGATATGGAAATGCTACCTTTATGGTAGTTTTTTCTTTTCTTATTTAAATAATAGACTATAATTGTATTAAATAGTTTGGAGGTTAAGCGATGAAAGAATTACAAATGCCAATCATTTATGATCAACAACAAAGAATTGGATATGGTGGGAATCAAGATTGGTTTCATGATGAATGGGCACAAAAGGCTGGCTGCGCAAGTGTTTTAGCAAGCAACCTCTATGCTTTTTATCAACAACAAGAAAAATATAACAAGGATGAATTTTTAGGTGTGATGGAGGAAATGTTTAATCTAATGACACCAGGAAATATGGGATATCCGTTTTTATATAAATTTGCCAGAACTTTTATAGCCAGAATGAAACAAGATAATTGTTATTTAAAGCCGGTTTATCAAAAGAAATCAAAGAATTATAAACATGCTTTAGATTTTGTTTTAAAGAGTATTGATGAAGGACATCCGGTAGGAATGTTGATTTTGCATCATCGTGCTAAGGAATTAGAAGAAGATAATTGGCATTGGATTTGTTTAAGTGGTTATATTGAAAGTGAATCTCATTATCGGATTGTTTTTTCAGATTGTGGTATGCGTCGTGAAATTGATTCAAGAATCTTATTTGATACACATCATCATAATGTTTTTAAAATGGTAAGAATGCAAAATGACCCTACAAAGTAGGGTCAATAGAATGAATAATTGAAAGAATATCTTGTGGTGGATGACAGATTAATGTCATCTTTTCTTTTGTGATGGGATGAATGAATTGTAATTGATAAGCATGTAAAGCAACGCGATTAATCAGTGGTGAAGCTTTGTGATAAAGTTTGTCACCAAGAATTGGTAAACCAACGGATGAAAGGTGAACCCGGATTTGATGTTTTCTACCAGTTTCTAATTCACAATTTAATAATGATAAATGATTTTTACTAGCAATACATTGATAATGTGTACAAGCTTTTTTACCAGCTGATGCCACAATCATTTTTTGATTATGATGACGGTTTTTCCCAATGGGTTTATTAATATAATGAACTTTATGATCTAATACTGTACCTTCAACAATTGTTAAATAATCACGTTTAATAGCTTTTATAGACAGTTGATAATCAAGCAAAGGTTGAACAAATGCACATTTACAAAATAAAACAATCCCACTTGTTTCATAATCTAAACGATGAATAAAACGCACAGGTATATCATAGCCACATTGATGATAATAACCACTGACTCTATTAGCTAATGAATCAGTATGTTTTTGATCATCAGGAAAGACTTGGATAAAAGGTGGCTTATTGACTGCTAAAAGAAATTCATCTTCATAGATGATATCTAACTCTTGATAATTGGGTGGATACATACCATCATCTTGATGAAAAGCCTTGATTGTTAATTTATCACCTTTAATTAAAATAGTTGAAGGTGAAACATATCTTTGATTAACAGTATATTCTTTGTTTTGTTTTAATAAATGAATTGTCTTTTTAGAAAGATGAAATTGTAAAAATAATTCTTCTATTGATATAGGTGAATCAATGATTAATGTTAAATAGGGGTAATGAACTTGGTATTTCATGACATTTTATAAACTGTAATACGAATATCAATGGTTACATCAAATTCACCTAATGTATCTAAAACATGACGACGATCTTTTTTGATATGATAATAATGTGGTGTCATCTTTAAAAGATTTAAAGTATCTTCACGATTTCTTAAATGAATCGTCTTTTTAAAATCATAGCTCTCACTTACTTCAAAAGGTAAACGAATAAATTGATCAGATTTGACTTTCACTTCATCATAAATAAGTTCTTTAAATTCAATGAGATGTTTATTATTTGCGGTAACATGAATCATATAACCATCTTCTTTTAAACATCTTTTAATTTCGGAATCCTTAACAACAGTAAATAAAGCAGTAATAACATCTAAAGAATGATCAACAAGAGGAATATTCTTAGAATTTCCTACCATCCAATAAATATCTTTTGTATATTTAGAAGCCATTTGGATTCCATCTTTAGAAATATCTAAGCCATAAATAATCGAATCATCATTTAATTCCTGTTGCATACGATATGTATAATAACCTTCACCACAACCTAAATCTAAAATCTGCATTTGAGGATGACGATGAGCTTTAATATAGTTAACCACTTCATTTAAAATTACATCATAATATCCTTGATTTAAATAATTTTTACGACACATTAAACTTTCTTTATTATCACCAGGATTATTTGTTGATTTATCTGGATTTAATAAAAGATTGATATATTGACTTTTAGCAATATCATAACAATGATTGTTTTGGCATTTATATGTTTTTCCATCAAGAATTAATGGTTGATGGCATTTTGGACACGCTAGTTTATGCATAATCTCACTCCTTTGTTGCATTATAACATGTTTACTTTTCATTGCAAATATTGATATAATAGAAAAAGCAAAGGAGGATGGAATTTATGGGTTTATTTTCTAAGAAAAAGAAAGAAAAAATAGATTTTGATGCAGTTTTTAAAGAACAGTATAAATCTATTAATCAATTGATGATGCAAGCAAATGATGAATTGGATTTTGTGATTAAAGAATCTTTATTAAAAGTTGTTGTAGAAAAGTATGATGAGTTATTGATGTTGATTGATCAAGGGGCACAATTTGATAAAGCACACTTTCAATCATTAAAAGAAAGTGCTGTTCATCAATTAGAATCAGTTCATCAGATTAATCAGGATTGTTAATGGATATTCGTATTATTCAAAGTGTGCTTGATGTTTTTGAACATTATGGGGACACAATTCGATTTGATTTTGATCGTTTTGAAGAAGCGATGAATGATGAAGCACCTGATTTATTAGATGAATGTTATTTGGTTGTTTTAGGAATGAAATTAGGTGTTTTTGATGCAATGGTTTTTGATGAAGATGTTGATTTGAGAGGTTATGTTGATTATTTAGTGAATGCTTGTGAGCTAAATGAAAAAGAGGCATTATTTTTAGTGAGTGTTTTTGAAGTATTAGTGGATGAAGTTGGATATTATTTTGAGATTCCTAATATGGATGAGTTATTGCAGGATGCTTATCAAAGAAATGATTTTGAACATTTATTTGTAATTGGAAAGACTTATTTTTTGGGCTTTGGGGTTACTCAGGACTATGAAAAAGCTTTTGAGATTTATTCATATTTATATGGACATGGAGATGATCGAGGAGCTTATTATTTAGGCTATATGTATGAACATGGATATGGGATTGAAATGGATATCGAAAAGGCTTTGATGTATTATGAAAATACATCGGATGATTTAACCTGCTTACGCTTAGGACTTTTCTATATGTTAGGAAAATATGTTCATAAAGATTTAGATAAGGCACTTTCTTATTTTGAGTCATCACATGAGAAAGAAGCTTATTTATATCAAGGTTTGCTTTTAGAGGCTAAACGAGAACATGCTCAGGCATTTGAAGCGTACTTACGTGGAGCAAGACTTTTTCAAAAAGATTGCTTATATAAAGTTGGTATATGTCTTAAATTGGGACTGGGTGTAGATGTGAATATGCAGGAAGCATATCGTTACTTTGAGTATGCTTATGATTTGTTGCATGAAGAAGGGGCCTATGAACTTGCTATGATGTATTTTGATGGCTTAACTGTAAAAAAAGATGAAAAGAAAGCAATTCATTATCTTATTCAAGCAGCAGCACTTAATAGTTTAGATGCTAATTTGGCATTAGCTCGATTTTATGAATTAGGACGTTATGTTGAAAGAAATCATCGTCAATCATTGTACTATTATCAAAAAGCTCAACAAATCAATGAATATCATAGAAACAAGGAGATAAGTCATGAAGATATATAAAAAAGGGGATGAAACATCTTATACTTTAGGTGTTTTTCCTACAATTGAATTATTAAAAACAAGACCACAGGATGTTGTAAGAGTGGTTGTTCATTCATCAATTGAAAAGAATAAAGGATATCCTTTAATTCAAGAGTTATGTCAAAAACATCGTATTCATATAGATATCCATGATAAAACAATTGATAAATTAAGCCCTAAAAGTAATTGCTTTGCAATAGGTATATTTAAAACCTATCAATGTGATTTAACGGAAGGAAATCATGTCGTTTTAGTTCATCCAATGGATATGGGAAATATGGGAACAATCATGCGTACAATGCTAGGTTTTCACTATACAAATTTAGTGATTATAAAACCAGCAGTTGATGTTTTTGATCCTAAGGTTGTACGTGCCTCAATGGGGGCTATCTTTCATCTTAATGTTTGTTATTATGATGATTTTGAAACTTATTATCAACAATATAAACATCATGAATTTTATCCACTTATGTTAAAAGGTGCTAAAAATATTCATCAAGTAGAAAGTTTATCACTTCATTCATTGGTTTTTGGTAATGAAAGTAGTGGTTTAGATGATTCTTATTTAAATTATGGACAAAGTGTTTTTATTCCTCATAGTGATCAGATAGATTCATTAAATTTATCTATGGCTTTAGGTTTAACTTTGTTTCATTTTTCAGCAAATCAATTTAAAGAAAAAGAGGTATTAAGAGAAAATGTATAATTTTGATCAAGTTATTAATAGAAAGAATACAAATAGTGTAAAATATGATGGAGATAAAATGCAAGATCCACAAATGATTCCAATGTGGGTTGCCGATATGGATTTTGAAACATTGCCAGAAGTTAAAGAAGCATTAGTCAAACGTGCTGAACATGGAATCTTTGGATATGCAAATCCAACAGATAGTTATTTAGAATCAGTTGTACAGTGGATGCATACAAGACATGATTTTGATATTGAAAAAGAATGGATTGTACCAACTCCAGGTATTGTGACTGCTTTGAAATTAGCTGTAAGAGCACTTACTAAGGAAAATGATCATATCATGATTATGAAACCTGTTTATTATCCTTTTGATGCATCTATCAATACGAATAAGCGTCAAATTGTAGAGTGTCCTTTGATATTGGAAGATGGGGAATATCATTGTGATTTTGAATTGTTTGAAAAAACAATTGTAGAAAATGATGTGAAGATGTTTATTTTATGTAATCCACATAATCCAATTGGTAAAGTTTGGTCTAAAGATGATTTAAAACAAATCGGGAATATTTGTAAGAAACATCATGTTTATGTTGTAAGTGATGAAATTCATATGGATTTTGTTTATCAAGGACATACACATACACCATTTTATAATGTAGATGAATCTTTTAAAGAGTTTACTTTAATTTGTACAGCTCCATCAAAGACATTTAATTTAGCCGCTTTACAAACATCAAATATTATTATTGCTGATGAAAAGATGAGAGAAGCATTTATCAAGGAAAAAGATGCCTCTGGGGTGAATAATCCAAATATTTTTGGTCTTGATGCTTGTGAAGCAGCCTATACTTTTGGAGCAAAATGGGTGGATGAATTAATTGAATATTTATCAGGGAATATTGATTATATGATTCAATTCTTTGAAGAAAGATTACCAGAGATTAAAGTGATTAAACCTGAAGGTTTATATTTGGTTTGGGTTGATATGCGTGCTTTGAATATGAATCATGAAGAATTAGAAGATTTTATGTTAAATCAAGCTCATTTATGGTTAGATGAAGGTTATATTTTTGGAACTGGTGGAGCAGGATTTGAAAGATTTAATGTTGCTTGTCCACGTAGTATTTTAAAACAAGCTCTTGTTCAATTGGAAAAGGCAATTAAAGAAAGATAATTTGGAATGTAAGGGTTTTATTATTTAAAAAATATGAATATCTATGGAAATTTGAGCAAAATAAGTGTATGATAGAGTTGTAAAAAATTTGAAAAGGAGATTATACATATGGGATTAGTTTCAGCTAAAGAAATGCTTGATAAAGCAAAAGCAGGTCACTATGCTGTTGGTCAATTTAATATCAACAACTTAGAATGGACTAAATCAATTTTATTAACTGCAGAAGAATTAAAAGCACCAGTTATCTTAGGAGTTTCTGAAGGAGCTGCTAAATACATGACTGGATTTAAAACAGTTTCTGCTATGGTAAGTGCTATGGTTGATTCTTTAGGAATCACTGTACCAGTTGCTTTACATTTAGATCATGGTAGTTATGAAGGAGCTAAAGCTGCATTAGAAGCTGGTTTCTCATCAATCATGTTTGATGGTTCTCATTATGGAATCGAAGAAAACATTGAAAAAACTAAAGAAATCGTTGCTTTATGCCATGCTAAAGGTGTATCAGTTGAAGCCGAAGTTGGTTCAATTGGTGGAGAAGAAGATGGTGTTGTAGGAGCTGGTGAAGTTGCAGATCCTAAAGAATGTAAAATGATTGCTGATTTAGGAATTGATTTCTTAGCAGCAGGTATTGGAAACATTCATGGTAAATATCCAGCTAACTGGAAAGGTTTAGATTTTGATGCATTAGATGCTATTCAAAAAGAAACAGGAACTATGCCTTTAGTATTACATGGTGGTACTGGTATTCCAGCTGATATGATTAAAAAAGCTATCACTTTAGGAGTTTCTAAAATCAACGTTAATACTGAATGTCAATTATATTTCCAAGAAGCTACACGTAAATATATTGAAGCAGGTAAAGATTTAGAAGGTAAAGGATTTGACCCTCGTAAATTATTAGCTCCTGGAGCTGCTGCAATTCAAGAATGTGTTAAAGAAAAAATGGAATTATTCGGTTGCATTGGTAAAGCTTAATAATTTTGAAAGAATTAACTTGTTATTCAGGTTGATTCTTTTTTTTTACAAAAATAAAAATCTAATAAATCAACTGATATTAAATAAATGTTTCGTTTCTTAAAACAAAAGCAAGATATAATCATAAATTATCTTTGATAGTATTAAAAAGAAAGGGGCTGTAATGAAATAACTTTTTAGAAAGTTGATTCATTATAGCCTCCTTTCTTGAAGGATATATTATAGAATTTATGTCTTGTTATGGAGTGATATTGAAACAGATTCTAAATATCTGTTTATATTTTTAGTGAATGTTTCTACATCGGTTTCATTTTTAAGAATCATCACAATATGCTCTTGATCATCATGAGTTGTTATAGTTACTGTTTTATGTTGTATGATAGCTTTTTGAATGTCAGTTATAATTTTTTCAAGTTGTTTTTTTGCATCATTATCTTTATAAATAGACTGTGAAATATATTGTGATAATGATGTCATAGAAATGGTGAAATCAGAATGTTTTGGATTTCCAAAAACACGCTGCATTGCTTCATATGTTGTTAACCAGACATCCCCACTTTTACGAATTTCATTTTCTTGAAATCTTTTTCTTTCAACAGCTTTTCTTATTGTATTTCCATTGGCTAATCCCCATTTTTCAGCAGCTTCAGTAAAGGTCATAACTTGGCTTAAGTCTATCATATATATCAACTCCTATTGAGGAAATTGTATCATAAGTTATTAAGAATGTCATCTAAAGCTTTTTGCCCATTCATGGTTCCAAAAGCACGCATATCAATAAGGTGAACAGGAATATGATAATTATTAAAAACTTTATCAACCATTTCTTTTAAATAACGAACTTGTGGTGCTATCCAGATGCTGGCAATTTTTTTATCGAGTTGCCATTCTTGAACAGTTCTTTTATTAAGAAATTCTACAGGACCATAAGCCAAAATCATATCATACGAATCCATCAGTGTATCTAAATTTTTTAAGACTGAAAAAATATCTTCAACTAAAACTTTTTGTGAAGAAGCTTGACCAATTTTTTGACAAAATAGACTTGAAGTCGCTCCTCCAGCACAACAAATATAAACTAACATTGTTCATTCCTCCTTATAAATTCAGTTATTGTTTTTACAAAATCTTCTTTGCAATCACAGAATATTTCATGACCACAGTTTTCATAGAGATGATATTCTCTATTTTTAAGATGAGAGACTTCATTATCGATATATTGATATTGACAAATAGGGTCATCTTCTCCTTGCATGATTAATAGTGGCAAAGAAAGGTGAGTAAAAAAATTATGAAAATGGTGTTGAAAAAACCAATCTGACATCGCACAGATATGCTGTAAAGAATGTGATGGATTGTTTACACTAAAGATAAATTCTCTCACATCATCTTGTTTAAAGAAATCTTCAGGCGATAAAGATATTGATTGAAGAAAATGATTTTCTCCCAATCTTTGATTATATTGAGATTGCATAGCTTGATAAAAAGATAAAGCTTGTTGACGATGAAAAGTGATTGCAGGACTACTAAGAATAATTCCTGATAATTCATTGTGAAATTTTTCTAGACATAAACATGCAAGATATCCTCCAAATGAACCACCCCATAGATAGAACTTTTGAATATGAAAACGTTGCAAGCTATCTTGAATAACATGTAAAACATCACTAGTAATCTGTTCAATAGATAATCCTTTCTTTAAATCATATATTGAATCTCCACAACCTCTTTGATCAAAATAAAGACAATGAAAATTTTGACTTAATAATTGAAATGCTGGTAATCCCATAAGTGCCATTGCACCACTACCTGGTCCACCATGTAAAAATAGTATAGCAGTGTGACTTTGTGCAGGGTTAATAGAATAAACTTTCAATTGACATTGATCAGTTTCTAAAAAATATTGTTCCATAAAATCTCCTCTCTTTCTTTACTGTCGCTATATCGTGACAAAACAATCGTATCATAATTTTTATACAATAACAATCTTTACTTGAAAGTTTTTATTTTTTAAGTAAACAAGGTTTATTATTGTGTTAAATTGTTTACATAATAAAAATTGGATTTAAAAGGAACATAGTATTTTAAAAAAATTATTTATGTAATCAAAGAACAATGCATAAAGAGAGTCATACTTAAATGAAGAAACGGTATTTTTTTGTTTACAAAAAAAACTTTACGATTTCTCATAAAGTTGATTCTCTTTCTATAACTTGTGGTGATAACATAATTGTTTCTGGGATAGTGTTTTCATGAATCATTTCATGGATTCTGCGAATTACTTTTTTTGCAATTGTTTGTCGATTGACTTCTAAGGTTGATAATGCTGGATAATGAGATTTAGAAAATTCCATATTATCATATCCAATAATTTTAATATCTTCAGGTATTTTATATCCATTATATTGTAATGCTTTAATTACAATTGCAGCATTTCGATCATTAACACAAACAAATGCTTGAGGCATTTGCCGATAAGTTAATAACATTTTTTGAATATAACGATAATCATTGTTTAAAACCGCCTTTTCAATACCTTTAGTTAAACATATGAACTCATGTTTTTTAGGATGAAAATGATTAATCATACATTGACGATAACCTTGATATCTCTCCTTAAAATTTTTCGAACTTTCTACTTCACCGACAAAACCAATGTTTCTATAGCCTTTTTTGATCAGGTATTCACAGCTTACATAACCACCTAAAAAATTATTGGTAATAATTGTATCAACATTGAAATATGGGATAGAATGATTTACACATATAATCTTTTGATTATATAATCGTAAAGCATAAATGATTTCATCACTAATTTTTCCTAAAACAACGATGCCAGCTACATGGTATTCACTAATACATTTTGGTGTAACAAAGTTTTTAAAGTTATAAAATTCAGTGAAAATACGATAACCAAAGATATGCGCTTCATCAATAATATATTTTAATAAATCGAGATAATAATGAAGATCATCTCTTTTTTTATCTTCAATCATAACAACAAGAGTTTTATTTTTTAAAGTATCTTTGACATTTAACTTTTTAAAAGGGTAATTCATTTCAGTAGCTGCTTCTAGAATTTGCATCCTTAATTCAGTAGAAACACCTTCTTTATCATTCAAAGCAATCGATACAGCATTAATAGAAACATTTAATTTTTGAGCAATATCTTTCATTGTTACAGTGTTCGACATTTTTTTCACCTCGTTTATTCGATTATAGCATCTCATTATAAGAAAAACTATATCATTCAAGTAAAATGATATGGTTTTCAAGTAAATGCTAATTGTTTAGATTATCAAATGTTGAAATAATAGAAGGTAAAGAAAGGATGATTAAATTGAAAGGGAAAAAAATATTAAGTACAATTTGTGTAACAGCTATTGCTTTAAGTCAAGTAACAATGTGTTATGCAGAGGAAACGAGGCAAGGGAGAAATTTAAAACAACAGAGTATTGATACAATTGAAAAAATGCCTAATTCTCCAAGCAATTATAAAATTATTGACTGGTTAAAAAGAGGAAAAGAGTTAAATGATTTTATTTTTGATTATACAGCAACAGATTTCTCGAAAAAAACAGAGTTCTCAGTCAAAAAAGGTAGAACATTTTCTACTATTTATCGTGATGATAAATATGGTGGATATATGATTCCAGCATTTTATGGTGAGAATAGACCTTTGGTCAATAGAGTTCATGATGGTGAAGATGATCAAGAATCTATCTCTGTTACAAGTGCATTGATTGCTGCATCATTAATGGGGATTGATATGAATAAACAATTACCTCAAGAATTAAAAGCGCAAGTGTCAAAAGATGTTGTTGATGAAGTCGGAAAATTGGATTTTGAATATGAAACTTATTTAGATAATGCATTAAAGTTTTTTTGGACAGTGGATGGAACAAATATTTTTACAAATGTTCCTAACGGTTCTATGAGTGAATTACAAAATATGCCAGGTGCATATCAAGCATTTGACGATTTTTGGTATATGTTAATAGCTAATCAAAATTTCTTTAGATTAGCTGAATTAAATCCTGATTGGCGACCTGAATTAGTTTTGGATTTACAAAAGAAGGTAGCCGATAAAATGTGTAAGATGGTTGAAAATTTAGGAAATGGTGATCCTAAAAAATGTGATTTTAATATTCAAGGTTACAATTTCAAGGATATGAAACCAGTAAAAAATCCAGGGCAGGGAAGGGTTCAACCAGATGCAGCAGTAGGAACAGCAAATATTCTTTATTATGCTTATAAAATTTTTAAAGATACTGATTCTAAAAGTGCAAATCATTATTTAGAGTATTCAAAATATTGCATGGATTATCTAGAACAACTAGAAAAAAATCCATATTATGAAAATATGTTAATTGATGCTGTTTATTTATCAACAATGATGAATGCAGAACAAGGAACAAATTATGATACATCTAAATATATTAAATGGATAACAACAAATAGCAGCAGTTCAGTAAGAAACTGGGGTGGTGTCAATTATTCACAAGATGGTATTGACGTTTATGGTATGACTGGTGAACCAAATAATGGGTATTCATATTTCTTTAATTCAGCATACCCAATGACTTCTATTTTACCAGCTGCAAAATATGATCCTAGCTATGCAAGAATGGCTGGTAAATGGGCTAATAATATTGCCAATAACTGCAAATACTTCTTACCAAGTGAATGGAGTGAAGAACATCAAACAGATGGTGATTATAAAGGAAAAAAAGAAGAAAATGTTTTGGCTTATGAATCATTAAGAAAAAATGATCATGGACAAAATTTCTATGCAACTGGAGATGCTAAAGCTAATGCAACAAGTGGTTGGATGGCTGGAGAAAATACAACGAACTTTGGTCTGTATGGTGGTTTCTATACTGGCTTTTTAGGAGCGTTAGTACATCAAACAAATGTTGAAAATATTTTACAATTAGATTGTAATAAAACAGATTATTATCAAGATGATATGTATCAAAGTTATTTATATTACAATCCTAATATGGAAAGTTGTAATGTTGAAATAGATTTAGGAAATAAATCTTATGATTTATATGATTCTGTAACTGGAACTTATTTAGTTAAAAATGTAACTGGAAAACAAAGTTTTAAGATGTTGGCCGATTCAGCACGTGTGATTGTTTTAGCACCTGCTAATAGTCATGTAACTTATGATGGAGAAAAAACTTTTATAAATGATGTTTTAGTTGCTAGCTCAAGTGCTGAAATTTTACCTGATGCAGGAACTGAATTAATTAGTAGTGTGATGATTGATGGCGTGGATGTGATTAATCAAAAAGATCAAGTTGAACAATATCATGCGATTATTCAGCCACAAAATGTTATGGATTGTCGAATTATTTGGGCAGTAGTTGATGAATCTGGAAATTCTACAGATAAGGCAACAATGACTAAAGATGGGCTTTTAACAGTAAAGAAAAATGGGAAAGTAAAAATTATAGCAAAAACAATTGATGGAAGTGGTGTTGTTGGAGAAAAGATTGTAACGATTACTGGTCAGACTCTAGCAAGTTTGTCTCAAGATAAAAAAGTTGTTACATCTTCAGTTGGTGACAATCATCAAGGTTCATTAGCTGTTGATGGTGATGTTACAACACGTTGGATAGCAAATAGTTCAGAAGCACATCCTTGGATTTATGTTGATTTGGGGTCAATAGCTGATGTGAACACAATTGTTTTAAATTGGGAAGATGCACGTCCACCTCAATATCAAATTCAAATATCAGATGATGCGGATAAATGGGAAACGATTAGTACTATTAAAGATGAAGGAAATTCAAAAAAAGTTGTTCGATTTGAATATGATGAAGCTAAATCTGCAAGATATGTTCGTATTTATACTGATGAAAAATCTCATTATGGATGTTCTCTTTATGAATTTGATGTTTATGGAAATTATCAAATTGATCAAGCAATAACATCAATTGAAATAACTTCAGAAAACTCTGAAAATAAAATTACAACTAAAGATCGACCATTACAATTAACAGCTCATATTCATCCTGAAAATGCAACAGATCAAAGAGTTGAATGGTATGTTTATGATGAATTAGGAAAAGAAACTCAATTAGCTGAGATTACATCTTCAGGAAAGTTAATTCCTCATGCTAATGGGAAGGTAAAGGTTGTTGCTAAAGCAGTTGATGGTAGTCAAAAACAGGGTGAACTTCTTGTTACAATTGAAAATCAAGATAAAGATAATTTAGCATATCAAAAAACATGTTTTGCTTCTAATCAAGAGGGTGCAAATCCAGTGAAAAATGCTTTTGATGGGAAAGTAGATACGCGTTGGGCATCTGGTATCCAAAATGATAATCATTGGATCACTGTGGATTTGGGAGATGTTTATAATGTTAATAAAGTTGTTTTATATTGGGAAGCTTTTCCATCAAAATATAAAATTCAAGGTTCGTTGGATAATGTGAATTTTACTGATTTGTATGTTGAAAAAGATGGGAAAGGACAAATTGAAGAAAAAACATTTGAACAAAAACCAGCTCGTTATGTGAGAATGCAATGTGAAAAAAGAAGTGGACAATATGGAAGTTCATTGTGGGAGTTCCAGGTTTATGGAAATCCATATGAAAAGACATATGTTCAAAACATTCAATTGTCATCAGATTCTGATAAAAATGAAATTACAAAGAAAAATAAACAATTACAATTATATGCCAAGATAACTCCTGAAAATGCAACGGTTAAAGATGTTATTTGGAATGTTTATGATGTGGATGGAAAAGAAACAGATATTGCGACTATTTCTCAAAATGGTATCTTAACTCCAAAAAATAATGGTACTGTCAAGGTAGTTGCTAAAGCAACAGATGGTAGTGGTAAAGAAGGCGAATTATTTGTTACGATTTCAAATCAAGATGTTGAAAATATCGCACTTAATAAAACTGCAACTGCATCAAGTCAAACTGATAGTAATAATCCTAAATATACAATTGATGGAAAACTGAATACGAGATGGGCATCAGAAGCAAAAGATACTGAATTTATAACAATTGATTTACATGGATTGTATACAATAGATCAAATTACATTAAATTGGGAAACAGCATATGGTAAAAAATATTTACTTCAAGGTTCATTAGATGGAGAAAATTTCTTTGAATTATATCACCAAGAAAATGGACAAGGTCATATTGAAAATATTTACCTAAAAGAAACAACAGTTCGCTATGTAAGAATGCAGGGTATTCAAAGAGGAACAGGATATGGGTATTCACTTTATGAAATTGAAGTTTATGGAAAATCGTGTAAAGCAAATTTACAGTCATTGTATGAAAAATATCAGGCTTTAGATGAATCACTTTATACACCTGATAGTTATAAAGATTTTGCCTTGATTTTAGCTCAAGTAAAAATAGTTTTAGAAAATGAAGCAGCTACTTTGGATGAAATTCAAACAGTTTCTCAAAGTTTAGAAATGACATATAAAAATTTGATTTTAAAAGCTGATAAAACAGTTTTAAAAAAGGTTATAGATGAGGCAGAAAAACTTGATTCTTCTTTATATACTTCAACAAGTTATAAAGTATTGATAAATGTATTGAGTCAAGCGAAGATTGTATTAGAAGATGAAAATGTATCTACTGAAGATGTCACAAAAGTTTTATCACAATTACAAACGAGTATGACATCATTAGTCGAACGTGCTGATACTGCTCTTTTACAAACAATTATTAATCAGGCAAAAGCAATTGATAACAAATTGTATACTAAGGTAAGTATTCAAAAATTAAATATGGTTTTATCTCAAGTAGAAAAGATATATGAAAATAAAGATGCAACACAAAAACAAGTTGATAAAGCTGTAGAAGACTTAAATGCAGCAATCAAAGCATTAGTCAAGAAAGCTGATAAGAAAGCTTTAGAAAAAGCTATTCAAG
>OFML01000404.1_pt1 | contig 37215 bp, 39 predicted proteins | sample 1541831 | NCBI WGS metagenome assembly OFML01 (sample SAMN04209237, study PRJEB22552) | human gut metagenome | biome: gut; material: feces | host: Homo sapiens | place: USA: Oklahoma | reverse complement strand
ATACCTTGCTCTGCAAGAGGCTGCCGACTCAATGTCTTAACTAAATGACATTGTGTATTGTACAGCCCCCTTTCCTGAAATACAAGTTAGACACCGGCAAGTCTGGCAAAAGTATCCCGTCCTGCCATTCCATCTGCAGCTAATCCCTGAGAAGACTGGAATTTAATTACCCCCTGTTTTGTGGATGGACCGAAGTCGTTGTCAATACCACTGTTCAGTGTGATACTGTGGGCGTAAAGACCAATCTGAAGAACTCCAACATAAAGATTATTAGCGCCTTCAGAGAGTACATGGGCAGCACAGGCATTGGAAGTATTTGTTCCCCAGATGCCATCGGTTGCAAGTCCGGCGCCATATACGGAGTTCAGGGCAGACTGGATTGCTTTGATATAAGCTTTTTTGCAGGCTGGTCCCCAGATACCGTCTACGGCAAGTCCGGCATTAAATTTACTGTTTAAAGCTTTCTGAGCAGTTGCAACAGGTGAGGAGCCTGCAGAACCGGAATCTTTGCCAACATAGTCCTGATGCATATATCCGATACCAATTCCGGAAACTCTTACATGAACCCATACACCGGAACTTGTGCCGTCAAGTTCCAGCTTAGTACCTTTGGATACCATACCCATTACAGTACCTCCCGGAGTCTGACGCACATAGACATCGTCACCAGTACATACAGCGGTTCCAGTGGTCACCCATGTGGAGGGAGGAACAGGATCCTCACCGGAGCCATTGATAGAAGTTACAATACTGTAGTTTGGTCTGGCGAATTTTGATCCAGGAAGCTGACTGTTGTATCGTGTCTTCTGATAAACTCCAATTCCCTCAGCAACTACGCCACTTCCATCATTAGTATTACCTTCAATAGTAATAAACTTATCACCACTGACTGCAATAACAAGTCCAGTATGTGAGAACACTGAACCATTATGATACATAAAGATATCACCAACTTTAGGTGTAGCATAGTGGGTAAATAAACCTGACAGTTGAGGAACAGAGATATATGGCCAATGTTTTAATAATTTAGCTGCGGTGGTTTTTCCGAAAGCCTTCATATACACCCAACTGATAAAGCAGGCACACCAAGGAGCAGCCTGATTGGAAGGATCTACATCTCTCCAGTATTTAGTATAATTAGCGGTTCCTGCATTGGCAGTTTTACTGTCCAGATTGGCATTAGACTTCTTTTCGAAATATCCAACTTCAGCTTTGGCAATTTTAATAGCTGCCTGAATGGCCTCTGCAGCAGTCACTTTATAATTGGTAATGTGTGTTTTAAGAGCATTATATACCATTTTCTGACGGCTTTTATAGGCTCCAACCTGATTTCCGGTATCTGTCTGGCAGGCGGCATAAAGGTGGTCCAAAGTATAGGGCTTTGCAGTCTTTGCTAAAATTCTTTTTACAGCAGAAGCCCCGCCCTGATGTCTGAAATTGGCGCACATCATTTTGGCATCCATATATGTAACACCAAGAGCAGCGGCTTCTTTTACGTACGCTTCCATCTGTGTGTCTACAAGTTTGTCCTGACAACGATGACCTACAGCAGAGTCAATAATTTTAACAATAGCTTTGGCCTTTGCAGAAGTTTTGGAAATTCGGTAATTGGACCAGTCCGTTTTGGTAAGGTCTGAAGCTACACCGGCATTATCATATTTCTTAAAAGTTGCAGCATCTGCGGATTTGATATTCAGAAGAAGAGTACGGGCTTCATTTCCGTACCACTGTCCGGCTCCAATGGTGATTGCATGTTCAGAGGAACTGTTTGTATAGGCTTCTGTGAAATCCGCATAGTCTTTCTGTCCGTAAACCTGTCCTCCTGTTTCTACTGCATAGATAATGTTACGCATTACAAGTCTTTCGTGTTCTGTCATTGTTTTTTCATCCTTTCGTGATTTGTAGAATTTGCAAATTCACTTTATAAGAAGAAAAAAATATGGCAGATTGAAACAAAAATTTCTAAATTAGTTTCTTAATCATCTGTTTTTTCTTTTGTAATGATTTTGTTGTAATAAAAAATGCGTATTTTTCCCGCTACCATGATACTGGATATAAACAGAAAAGTTATCATAAAAAGGTGGAGCAGATGTTTTTGCTTTATAAATGCCAGGAAAACTACGAATACTTCCATTATCCATATAATATGGAATAGTTTATATTTGCGGATGCGTAATTCTTCTGTAGTGAAATCGTCTACAATGCTGGGAACCGGAGCTATTAAAAAGATAAACAGCAATGAAAGAGAACTGATTAATGTGCAGGGAAGGATTTCCAAGCGGATATACTGTAACAGCTCCAGAATTCCCAGTAGAGAAAGAATGGAGGTGATAAAGCAGGGAAGAAAATCTCTGAAATGAAAGCCACCGCCATATTTTCTCAGCAGTAGAAAGATTGTATAGAAGATCATATAATCTGTAAGCTGGTGCCTGCAAGCAGTCCAGAAGATACAAAAAAGCTGTACACTTGCAGTTTCCAGAACAGTGACAAACCCATAGTGATAATAGGGCAAGTCATTTTCTGGAACATCCAGTTTACGTAGAAAAGCATCAATCATGGCGCTTACGTTTATTAGAAATCCACTGCTCTAAATCATCTGGAGGAACGTTGTCATGAAAAACAGCATGACATGAACGTGAACTGCTAATAACTGCAAAGGTGCATAAAAATAATAAAAGATTGGAGTGTTTGCTTATAAATTTTTTATTGAAAAAAGACAATTTTTTTCTCATGATAGAGAATTCCTGTCAGGAAAATGCTGTGATCAGGAAGGGAAATTGTTTCCTGACTACTAAGAAGGAGAAAGGTCATGGAATGGGAATATTATCAGTAAAACGTGCCGTAGAGGAATGTAAGGGAGATCTCTGTATTGATGTGCAGAAAGGAAGGTTTCAGGTATCTGTTATTTTGCCGAAACAGACAGCCAATACGAGGGGATGAAATAAATGGAAAAAATAATCAGAGAATATGGGATATGTATTGGATATCGGATACGCCAGGAGAGGATAAAGCAGAATATAACGCAGCAGGAGCTGGCGCAGAGATTGGGTATTTCTTATTCGTATTATAACAATATAGAAAAAGGCAACAGAAGCTGTCCGATTGAAGTTCTGATTGGAATATGCAGGGAATTTGGAATTTCAGCAGACAGAATTCTGAGAGATTTTATTCCTGTGGATACAGAAAAGAATATTAAACAGTAAAATGTTGGATTGTTGTCCTATAGACGGAAAATAATTCTTATAGAAACTTAAGTTTATAGATATTACTCCTTACAATGGTAGAAAAAGGAGACATTGTATGGAGTATAATAAAACAGAACTTAAAAAATATAACTATCTTATTGGACAGAAAATAAAGGTTATCAGGGATTTAAAAGGTTTTAAGCAGGATTATGTTTCAGAAAAGCTGGGAATATCCAGTGGGCATTACAGCAATATTGAAAATGGGCATAAGACGTGCACACTTTATATTCTGATTAAACTGTGTCAGATTCTGGATACCACACCCAATGAAATTTTATCAGATTGTGTGCCTTTAGATCATGATGAAAAGGAAACTTTTATTATTGAGATGCAAAGATCTTTAAAAGCGGATGAAAAAGAATTCCTGGTGGCGTTCCAGATGATTTTAAATAAATATCTGGAGGATAAAAGATGATAAAAATTGCCATTTGCGATGATGATATAGTTTTTACAACCCGGCTGGAAGAGCTTATTATGGATTTTGGCAGGGCGTATTCTTTTGACGTATGTATTTATTTTGATGGAGATACATTACTGGAAGCAGTAAAGCAGGGAAATTGTTTTGATATTATCCTGATGGACATAGAAATGAAGCGTATGAATGGGATCAGCGCAGCCAAAATTATTCGGAAAATAGATGAGGATGTACAACTGATTTATATTTCAAGTCATGAGGAATATGTGCTGCAGCTATTTGATGTAAACCCGGCAGGATTTTTGAAAAAGCCTCTTTATCCAGAACAGTTTCGGGCATGTCTGAGAAAAGCGTTAAACACGATGGAAAGAAGAGTAATGTATTTCTCTTATAAAAATCATTATCAGGAAAACAAAATACGGATGAAAGATATCGTTTATTTTGAAAGCGTATATCGTAAAATTTATATTCACACGCTGCAGGGAACGGATTGTTTTTATGGAAAATTGTCAGCTATTGAAAAAAATCTGAAAAGCTCTGTGATTCCTTTTATCAGGATTCATCAATCATATCTTATAAATTATCATTATATTTCTCAGTATAAATCCTCAAAGATCATTATGGAAAACGGGTCAGAGCTTATAGTAAGCGCTGCATATAGAACTGCTGTAAAGGAAAAAATGCATGAATTATTAAGGCTGAGCTGAAAGACAGACAGCAATCCTTTAGGGAAAGCTGTCTTTGTCATTCAGCTCTTTTTTTAAAACAGAAATATATTTTTTCAATTTTTGAGGAATAGGAGCGCCCATTCGCCCTGCGTTTTCAATGATGGATAAAAGTTCATTCAGAGAATACCATACTGTAATAAAAACACCCAGATAGAAATGGGAAGGATAGACGATCCCAAGGCTGGAAGCGGAATTGTGCAATAATCCGTCTACAGAGAAAGCGCTTCCGATAACCAGCCAGCACCCTGTCTTTTTCAGGATTCCCAGAAATCCTTTACGGGAATTCCATCCATAAGAGATATTATCCGGGTGCTCAATGCCTTCTTTACGGCTGGCGAGCATACCTGTGATATAATCAATGATCATAAGAAATAAAAGACTTAGGATCAACATACCAAAAGTCTGAAATTTTGAACCGATCCAGGTGAGCATACCTGATAATAAGAGCTGTATAGTGTGTTCAGATTTCATGTGAATTTTCTCCTTTCTGACAGAAATTCCTTCTTTACGCGGTTTATATATTGAACAGACAGATGCAATTTATCTGCGATTTCAGTGGTTGAATATTTTTCAGACAGAATAAAATTCAGTATTTTCTGTCTGGTTGGAGAAAGTGATCTCATATATTCCTGAAGTGAAAGATTAAGTTCTATAAAACCGAAGTCGCTGTATACAGGAAGTGAAGAAAAGGTTTCACTTTCAGAGGACTGTTCGTATTCAGAGTACCGAATAGATATGCGGCACAGATATTTGAAGTGGTTTTTCAGCGCATTTTGGATGAAACAAATGCATGCTCCTTCATTTTGGATATATTTTATGGAGTGGACAGCTGTCAAAAGAGCAAGGGTCAGCTCCTGCTGAGCATCCTCATATTCCATTGCATGACATTTGTATGCATACTTGCGAATCATGGGCTGAAATTTGAGAATTATTTGTTCCTGTGCAGAGGTATCGCCGTCCTTTGCCTGTTGTAATGTATGAATAAAAATAGTATTTTCCATGATTTTTCTCCTTTTGTTAGAAAGAAGAAAAAACAGTTGGATTTAGAAACTTAAATTTAGAAAAATATTATTTTAGATAACAAAAGTAAAGCGAATAAAAAAAGAATAGAAATAACGTGGTTTTAGTAAGAAACAGTAAAAAGGGAATCTCATTGGAACAAAGAGTGCTTGACATATACTTTTTTGGTATGTAAAAATAACCGCAGGCAAGCGAAAGGGGAGTTAATTGTGATGGTAAATATTGCTGTATGTGATGACGATACACAGTTTGCGGCTGAATTGGAAAACCGGATATTATCCCATGGAAAACAGAAAGCTGTCAGTTTAGATACAGAAGTCTTTTCAGATGGAGACAGTATTCTGCAGGCAATCCTCAACGGCGGACAGTATGATCTTGTTTATATGGACATTGAGATGGGTAATAGAAACGGGATCAGTACAGTGCGTGAGATAAAGAAAATATCTCCTGAGACAATGATCATTTATGTTACTTTTCATGAAGTTTATTTCACACAGATGTTTGAAACAGAACCTTTTCGTTATCTTGGTAAACCGTTGGAAGAGGAACAGTTTAACAGATATCTTGAAGAGGCTCTAAAGAGGATCAGAGAGCGCTTATGCTATTATACTTATACAACCGGACACAGTACCTGCCGGGTTCCTGTACGGGATATTTTTTATTTTGAGAGCCGCAGACGAAAAATTATACTTCATGGGAAAGACAGCACTGATATTTTCTATGGAAGATTGGGGGAAATACAAAAAGAGTTGGAAAAGGGCGGCCGTCCGTTTATCAGAATCCATCAGTCATATCTTGTAAATCCTTATGAAATAAACAGATATTATCCGGATAGAGTAGAAATGGTTGGGAAAATGCTTCTTCCTATCAGTGAGAGCAGGCAGAGAGAGGTGAAAGAAAAGTTCCATTCATTTCTGAGAGAGTTATAAACAAAAATGTAATCATTCTGTAATAAAATTTGACAAAACAGGCATTTCTGTGATAACATACGCAACTGTATGCAGCACAGAGATGCCTGTTTCCAGTTTTGGTACGGATATCGGGATATTTCTGATGAAAATAAGGATGAATAAAAAGGAGATTTCCATGATAAAAAAGATTGCAGCAGTGATGTTAAGTGTTTGTATGAGCACCGCCATGGCAGCAGGTGCGCAGGCGGCAGATTTTACCAGCGGTGAGGAAACGCTGGAGGGAACCTTTACTGACGGCAGCAAAGATGATCAGACAGGCGACATCAGTGAAATTGCAAATGATATTGTAGCTCAGGCTGAAGAGAAGGCTCAGGAATACCAGAAACTGAAGGAAGAGGCGGACAGGGCGGCTGCAAAAAAAGCGGCTGAGGAAAGAGCAAGAAAGGCGGAAGAGGAGCGTGTGGCTCACCGTCAGGAGATTGTGGATTTTGCAATGCAGTTTGAGGGCAATCCCTATGTATATGGGGGAACAAGCCTGACAAATGGGGCTGACTGTTCCGGGTTTATGATGTCTGTGTTTAAAGAGTTTGGATACGAGCTTCCCAGAGTGGCTGCGGCCCAGTATGAATCGTCACAGAAAAAAGAACTCAGTGATATTGAGGTGGGGGATCTTGTTTTTTATGGCAGCAATATTTATCATGTAGGGCTGTATATCGGAGATGAAAAGATCATTCATGCCAGCACCTCTGCATCAGGGATAAAAGTCTCTGATTATGATTTTGAAATACCGTCTGGTGTCGGAACTTATCTGAAATAATCGAGGGTTTGGCAAATTGCACAAAGCCTGTCGAAAAATGTGGATTGTATGGATTTTTGTACAAAAGTTATCCACTGTAAGAAAACGTGGAAAACCCTGTAAAATCAAGTTATGCACAAAGTTATCCACATTATCCACATGAATAACATGTGGAATACCTGATTTACATAAAAAGACAAGAAACAGATGTTTTGGTTAATAATGATAAAAATATAAAAATCGACAAAAACCAACAGATTTCTATTGACATTTTCAATGTGAAAATATAGGGAAATATTTTGTACAAAAGAGTGATTTTGCTGTTTGAAAGAATAATTATCTGACAATATTAAGAAAAGTTGGCATGTATAAACAAAATCACATCATATAGTATGCTGAACATAAGGTCATACATTTTATAGTGTTTTGAGTTATGGAAAAATAAAAATCCCCGGAAGAGAAATAAAATTCTCTTTTGGGGATTTTTACTGCATTGTGGATAAAGTTTAAAAAAGAATGTTATCCACAGGAATCTGCTGACGCAGCATTCTGTTTCATTCGTTTGATAACCTTCAGTCTTGTAAATTCCTCTCGCTCTTTTTCTTCCAGAGCATTCTGGATATCCCTGGTCAGTGTTTCGTATCTGGGGATTGTAATATTTTTAAGAGCGTTTGCCCGCTTTTGAGTTTTTTTGATGTTGGCGGCCAGGCGAATGGCTGCATTTTCGATCATGGAGAGCCGGATGGACAGCTCTTTTACTTTTTCAAACTCCGCCTTTGCCTGATCCAGAGACATTTTTGTACTGTAGTAGGCATAAGTGGGGGTGTTGGTACTCTGAGCGTCATATTCTACCAGTGGGATTTCTGTTCCCATAACGCTTCGGGTTTTGATCCGGATGGAGTTTTCCACAGGTACAGTATAGGAAATCTGCTGAACAAAAGCGATGCCGATTTCCATATTTGCCTTCTGAAGAGCCGCATATGCAGTCCGGAAGGTTTCGTCAATCTGTGTCTGGATATCCTTTGCCTGATCGATAAGGTCCATCATTTCTCTGATCAGGATGTTTCTTTTTTTGTCCATCAGCTCAAATCCCTGACGGGAAAGAGCAAGGGAATTTTTGGCAAGTATCAGATTTCCCTTGGTGGGAAAGGTATTTGGATCCAAGAAACCACCTCCCTTTCTTATCTGACGGTTTCTCTGTAATATTTGTTCAGAATCTTGGTATCAATACGATCCAGCTCTTCTTTTGGAAGAAGTCCAAGAAGCTCCCAGCCTTTATCCAGAGTTTCGGTAATGCTGCGGTTTTCTGTTTCTGTCTGTCCTACAAATTCCGCTTCAAAAGCCTTGCCGAATACAAGATAGCGCTTATCAAGAGGAGAGAGCTCATCCTCACCGATAACGGATGCCAGAGCTCTGGCATCGCCTACTTTTGCATAACAGGAGAAAAGCTGGTTGGCCACATCCTGATGGTCTGCCCGTGTGAAGCCTTCTCCGATGCCGTCCTTCATCAGTCGGGAAAGAGAAGGAAGCACATTGATAGGCGGGTAAATTGCCTGCCCGTGAAGCTGACGGTCCAGAACGATCTGCCCCTCTGTAATATATCCGGTAAGGTCAGGGATAGGATGAGTAATATCATCGTTGGGCATGGTAAGAATCGGAATCTGTGTTACAGATCCGGTGCCGCCCTGAACGATTCCTGCACGCTCATAAAGTGTTGCAAGCTCGCTGTACAGATAACCCGGATATCCTTTACGGGACGGGATCTCGCCTTTGGAAGAAGAAACCTCTCGCATTGCCTCACAGAAAGAGGTAATGTCAGTAAGGATAACCAGAATGTGCATTCCTTTTTCAAAGGCAAGATATTCTGCTGCCGTAAGAGCGATCTTCGGTGTCAGAAGACGCTCTACTACAGGATCGTTTGCCAGATTCAGGAACATGACAACATGGTCGGAAGCGCCGCTTTCCTCAAAGGTACGGCGGAAAAACTCAGCTACGTCATATTTTACACCCATTGCTGCAAATACAATGGCAAAGTTTTCATCGGAGTCGCTTCCCAGAGAAGCCTGCTGTACGATCTGCGCAGCAAGTTTGTCGTGGGGAAGTCCGTTTCCGGAAAAAATAGGAAGTTTCTGTCCGCGGATCAGTGTTGTCAGACCGTCGATAGCAGAAATACCTGTGTTGATATAGTTTCTCGGGTACTCTCTGGATACTGGATTCAGAGGAAGTCCATTGATATTCAGTTTTACTTCCGGGGCAATATCGCCCAGTCCGTCAATAGGCTGACCGATTCCGTTAAAGGTACGTCCGAGGATTTCCGGAGAAAGTCCGATCTCCATTGGATGTCCGGTCAGTCTTGTATGAGTGTTTGTCAGGGACATGCTTTCAGTTCCCTCAAAGACCTGAATAACAGCCTTGTCCTCGTAAATTTCTACAATACGGCCGATTTTCTGTGTTCCGTCGTCCATATGAAATTCTACGATTTCTTCATAGGACGCGTTTTTAACTCCTTCCAGAACAACCAGAGGGCCGTTTATCTCGCTTAATCCCAGATATTCGATTGCCATAAACTTTTCCTCCTGTCAGCCGTTTTTCCTTAATACGTTTTCATAGAATTCATCAATATCTTTTTTGTACTGGTCAAATTTCTCAAGTTCCTTGTTTGGAACGTCATATTTAATAGAAATGATCCGTTCAAAAATATTGTCCTCTTTCAATACGGAAACCGGCATGCCGCGGTTTACAAGGGCGCGGGATTTTTCGTACAGATAAAGGATGATCTCCATCATCTGGAACTGTTTTTCCATTGGAACACAGGTATCCTCGTCATGGAAGGCGTTCTGCTGAAGAAAGCCCAGACGGATCACTCTTGCGATTTCCAGAGTCAGCTTCTGATCGTCAGGAAGAACATCGCTTCCGATCAGCTTTACGATTTCCATCAGAGAGCTTTCCTGGTTAAGGATCGCCATGATCTGATTTCTGTCTGTGACAAATTTCGGGGACACATGGGTGCGGTACCAGGGGGAGAGATCCTCCAGATACTCGCTGTAGCTGGTAAGCCAGTGGATTGCCGGGAAGTGACGGGCATAGGCCAGAGACTTATCAAGTCCCCAGAAGCAGCGTACAAAACGTTTGGTATTCTGGGTAACAGGCTCTGAGAAGTCGCCGCCCTGAGGGGAAACCGCTCCGATAATAGAAACAGATCCCTCGGTTCCGTTTAAGTTCTGCATCATACCGGCTCTCTCATAAAAGGCAGAAAGCTTGGAAGCAAGATATGCAGGGAAGCCTTCCTCTGCAGGCATTTCCTCCAGACGTCCGGACAGCTCACGAAGGGCCTCTGCCCAACGGGAAGTAGAATCTGCCATAATGGCAACATCATACCCCATGTCTCTGTAGTATTCTGCCAGAGTTACTCCGGTGTAAATGGAAGCCTCACGGGCAGCAACAGGCATGTTGGAGGTATTGGCGATCAGAGTTGTTCTGTCCATCATCAGGTTGCCGGATTTCGGGTCGATCAGCTTGCTGAAATCCTCCAGAACCTGAGTCATTTCGTTTCCACGTTCTCCGCATCCGATATAGATGATAATATCAGCGTCAGACCATTTGGCGATCTGATGCTGTGTCATGGTCTTTCCTGTACCAAAGCCGCCCGGAACAGCAGCAGTACCGCCCTTGGCGATGGGGAAAAGTGTGTCAAGAATACGCTGGCCTGTAACAAGAGGAACGCTTGCCGGGAAACGGAGCTGCGTAGGTCTTGGGATACGGATAGGCCATTTCTGTGCAAGAGCAAGATCTTTTGTGGTTCCGTCAGGAAGCTCAATGGTTACAATAGGCTCCAGAATGCTGTATTCTCCGTCCGGAGCTGCTTTGATGACAGTTCCGTCCTGGATAGAAGGCGGAACCATGGATTTATGAAGAATGGAGGCTGTTTCCTGTGTCTCGGCAATGATCGTACCGGGACCCACAACATCCCCCTCCTTAACTGTAATATGAGTGTTCCATTTTTTCTGTGTATCCAGAGAATCTACACTGACACCTCTGGAAATATATTTTCCGGAGGATTTTGCAATTTCCTCCAGAGGACGCTGGATTCCGTCAAAAATGTTGTGGATGATTCCAGGTCCCAGAAGAACAGAGATGGCGTCGCCTGTTCCTGTAACGGTTTCCCCCGGACGAAGCCCTGTGGTTTCCTCAAAAACCTGGACGGTGGTCATTCCCTTTTTCAGGCCAATGACCTCTCCTACCAGGTTGTCCTTTCCTACATAGACCATCTCGGAGATTTTGAATCCGGGATCGCCTTTCAGATAAATAACCGGGCCGTTGACACCGTAGATAATACCTGTTTTACTCATTCTTCAGCCCTCCGTCAAATTTGAATTCCTTTCGCATGGATTCCAGTCCTTCCAGAAAAGAGTTGTCGATCATGATATTTTTCTGAGGAATAGCAGCGCGGATACCGCCGATAAAATCATCTGAAGAAACAGTAAGCTCTGCTCCTGTTTTCTGAGAAAGAGTTTCAAGCTTACTGCTGTCACCGGAAGATAAAGAAATCTGAATCTCATCCTCACCGGCAAAGGATTTTACTTCCTGAATCTGTTTACAGAGATAATCCATATATTCAGGAGTTTCCATAAAAGCCTGTGCTTTCTGTTTTACTTCTGCAAAAAGAGCTTCTTTCAGCTCTTCCTGTTTTCTGGACCAGCCGCGTTTGAGAGTGATCTGTTCTGCGGACAGAGCCTTGTTGATCTCCCTGCGGACATGTTCTGCTTCGGCCTTTACCTCAGCCTCAGCGCTCTGTCTGCGGGCTGCTTTATGATCTTCCAGCATCTGAGAAAGAGATTCTCTGTGTTCCTGGATTGCCTTTGCGGCATCCTCCTTTGCTTCCTCAACAGAGACCTCATAAAAATGCTGCAGCTTTTCATCTATTGTCATGTTTTCACCTGCCTATAATTTCAGTCCGATTGCTTCGTTGACATATGAAGTGATAAAATCCGGTTTACGTCCTGTTCCGTGCCTGTCAGGAATTTCAATGATCAGGGGAGTTTTGTGGTGAAGCCGGACTTCATCAATGATCTCCGGGAATTCCCGTCCAAATTTTTCCGTAAGGAGAATGATCCCGATTTCCTTGTCTGCAATAGTGCGCTCCAGGGCTTCCCGGAGCTCATCACGTTCATGGACAACCACGCCCTCGACACCTGCCAGGCGCATGCCTGTGTAGGTGTCGATGTTGTCGCTGATTAAATACATTTTCATAAAATATGCCTCTTAAAGTTTACCAAGGATCATAAAGGAAATGATCAGTCCGTAAAGGGCGATACCTTCGGCCATAGCTACGAAGATAATAGATTTACCAAAAAGAGAACCGTCTTCGCTGAGGGCTCCAAGCGCAGCGCTTGCGGAGCTGGCAACTGCGATACCGGAACCAAGACCGGAAATACCTGTAACAAGGGCAGCTGCAATATAGCCAAGACCTGTAGCCAGACCGCTGTTGCCTGATGCAGCCTGTACGCTTGATGTGCCTGCAAACATTACCACAGAGGCAACAAGGATTACGCCAAAGAACATAAAGCAGTTTGCTGCAAGTGTGCGTTTATAGCGTTTTTTGTTTTTCTCACCAAGGAAAAAGTAGCTCACAGGTAAGATGATGCTGAGAATCAGTGCGATTGCTGTTACGATTTGAATGATCATTGTCATGGTAATATCCTCCTGAAAATAAAATTATTTTTACGGGAAAAATCCCGGCTGTTTTTATTAAGCGTTTGCTTTCTGTCCCTTTTTCTTAAAAGGAAGGAACTCGCGTCCGTTTCCTGCATAGAAGCGGCTGAAGATCTCGTAGTATTCCAGACGAAGAACCTGGATACCAACGATCAGACCCTCCATGGCGCACACAAAAATGTTGCCCAGAACAATAACGATCCAGTTGGGACTGCCGCCCTCTGTAGCTCCTGCCAGCATCAGGACAACCTCCATCATTGCCGCGTGGCTTACGGCGAAGGCTCCGATACGGAGGAAAGAAAGGGTGTTGGACAGATAGCTTAACAGTACCTCAAAAAGTTCAAAGAAGCTCTGAACAAAGAACATTCCTTTCTGTTCAGGAAGGATCTGTTTCTTTTTTTCTACCAGGTTGGTAAGAGGCTCCTTCAGGAACATCAGAATCAAAGGTACGCCGAACATAACTGCCAGAACAGCTGCTGCGGGAAGCTTTTTGCCGGAAACAAGAAGCACTGCGGACAGAGCAATGGAACCATAAAATACAAGCCCGGCAACAGCGTTGCTGTCAAACCATGTACGTTCTGTATCATGATTGCGGACAGCATTGATGATATTAAATACCATACAGATCAGGATCAGAAGCATTCCGAATCCGATAGCGATGACAAATACTGCATTCAGCCGTCCTACCAGGGGAACGTCCATCATTGCCTTCATGGGCTTCAGCCATATGGCGTGGAGAATTTCTTCAAATCCAAAGATACTTCCGTACATAAATCCGAAAAAGGTGGAAAAAACTCCGGCGCAGCTGATAATGCCTGCAAGATCCATATGCTTTTTCTTATACAGGAACAGACCGCCAAGGAAAAGGATCAGTCCCTGCCCCACATCTCCGAACATGGCTCCGAAGATCAGGGAATAGGTAATAGCCACAAACCATGTGGGATCCAGCTCATTATAAGCAGGAAGACCGTACATTTTTACATACATTTCAAAAGGCCGGAACAGCTTCGGATTGTGAAGCTTGGTTGGCGGAGTCTTTTTGGCCGGTGACTCTTCATCTTCCATAAGACAGAAGATTCTGTCATCATCTCTGATATCTTCCTGGAAAGCCAGCGCGTCTTTTTCGGTCATCCAGCCGCACAGGATATAGAAAGGATTTACTTCGTTTCTTGTGCGTGTGCAGGCAGCAAGCTTGCGGATATCAAAGCTTGAAGAGCAGGCGTCCAGGGCAGCTTTTGCAGAAACAATATCCTGACAGTTATCTTTAAGGAAACTGTCGGCAGCTTTCTGGTTGGCATCCAGACCTGCGTGGATTTCTTTGTGACGCTGCTCCAGTTTTGAAAATGCCTCCCTGGCAGTACCGGTATAGCAGTCGGGAACAAAGATCTGTTCAAAATGCATGGATGAATAGACGGCATGTACCTTATGAGCCTGATGCTTTGGCACAAAATAAACACCGTAAATATACTGCTCATTATCACTGCATTTGATAAACAGAGTATCCAGGGTATCATAAATGTATTTCTCGAATTTCTGGAAATACTGTTTTTCAATCCGACCGAACCGGTAATGGATATAACTGAAGTTCAGAATTTCAGATACATCATAATCAAGATTCTGGAAGGGACGGATGATCTTCAGGGAATCCAGCATTTCAGCATGTTCTGCTTTCAGCTTCTGACGGACGTCAGCAAGATGGCCGGATTCTTTCTGGAGCCTTCGGACCACAGAGACAGCGGTTTCTGTATCCATCTTTTTGGGTGTGATGCTTTTCGGGTCTTCCAGTTGTTCATAAAAACTGTTAATGGAAGTGAGGGCTTCACGATAAGGATTGATTTCCAGAAACGGTGACAGATTGGCAACCTCTGTCAGCTCAGAAAGAGCATTTTCCAGATGGATCTCATATTTGGAAAGATAGGTTTCTGTCATTCTGTCAATATCTGCCTTTGGTCCTGTGATGCTCAAAAATTTCATTTTTTCAATCACGATGTTACCTCCGGGTTGTTAATTATTACGAATAAACTGAAGCGCTTCTTCAGGCTGTACACCGTACCGTACACATTCAATGGCAATGGTCAGACGGTTTACTTCATGCTCTTTGTGATACATATAGGAGTAGAGAAGAGCCACGGAATAAGGATCTCTCCGGGCTTCTTTTTCCAGAGTACTGCGGAGCATACAATTATAAAATTCCTCAAGATTATGTGCTGCCAGATGTTCGTATTTTTTGCCGTAATAGGTTTTGCGGAATAAGGGCCGTGCCTCTTCATAGGAGGCGGCTTCCACAAGGGTGTTGATTTCTTCTTTTTTCAATTTGTAATTCATTGGTATCAGCAGGGCGTAGATATCTGCCGGCGCCATATGAAAATACCGTTTGGACCGGAAAATAAACTGCAGATTCAGCATATCGAATTTTTCTCCATATGCATGAGTGATCTGTTTCAGATCATTTCCGGAAAAAAGTTTTTTGCGGACATTCCAGATCTGCGTAAAATAATACAGGTCAAGAGCCATGCCGTAGTCAAAGAGCAGCGCGCTTTCGTGATTCTGGATCTGAGACAGAGGCTGATAAAATTCATTGCCCTTTAATGCCGTGATAAATTCTTCCATAGAGGTACAGGCGATCAGCCTGTCAAGATCCATATTGGAGTGTTTACGGAAAAAATCACGGTACGGTGTCACATCTACAGGATCTGTGTTTCTGTGATCAAACAGGTCTGTCATGATCTCCTTCAGAACACGAATCTCATAGCGTTTGGAATAAAGATCCAGGAATTTGCGCTGCTCCGGATTGGAAAACTGATAGATACGGGAAAAATTGTTAAAAACAGAAGCTTTTAACAGTTTTTCAATCTGTCCTCTGTGGAGAGTGTTTTCATCCAGAGAAGCCCAGGCCTCTTCGTATTCCTTTGTATGCTTCAGATAAGTGATCACCTGAGGAACACTGGATAGCTGAAGAATTTCCTGAAACTGTTCTTCCGTTGTCAGCTTACTCTGCATGGCGCGGATCTTTGCTGAAATCCCGCTGTAGGAGAGGAGATTTCCCATGCTGTCTTATGCCTCCTTTTTCAGTTTGCAAGAAGCTTCCGGAATAAATGCTCTGAAAGGGTTTCGTGATTCTGGCTGTAATAACTGTCCAGTTCACAGAGAGCAGATTCCATCTGACTGCGCAGTTCAGAAAGCTCTTCGTTTTTTTTCTGTTCCAGACTGCTGCGGAGCTCCTGAATCTTTGTATTGGTCTCCTGTTCCAGAGCAGCGTCAAATTCTTTGCATTTTTCCTCCATTTCTGCGGAAAGTGCGGATTTGGTGCTGTCTGCATCCTCCATAATGCGTTTTGCAGTAAGTTCTATTTCAGATAGCTTATTGAGTATCTGTTCCATATTCAACCTCCTTTTGCTGGCAGGATTCTTATTTTGTGGAACTTTATCCTATGATACACCTTTTGTTAAAAAAATACCATACAAATTTACGGTATTATATGGTAATTATTTTATGGCAAGTTGTATAAAGGTCACAAAACAGGTATATTGTTGGAAAAGAAACACAGGAGAAATTCAGAAAATCCTGTATTAAGAGAAGACAGAGAAGCTGTTATAATGATACAGGTAAAATTACAGGCAGACAAGGCAGTGAAAATGCAGGAAATCTTTTTGTTGCTGAGTACAGAGAAAACATGTATGATAGGAGAGAATCTTTGAATTTTTGTGAAAAGATTTATTTTCGTATATTACAGATGTCATTGTGTAAGACTCAGTATTTGTTTAGTTACAGATCCAGGCAGCAAAATGGATTCTTCCTTACTGGCTGTAAGGGATATTAACCATAAATATATTGTGGCAGAAGCTGATATAAAATAAAGTATTTTTAGAGGAGATATTTTCTGACACGAAGAGTCTTCGTTGTTTTGTTTTTGCAGGATACACATACAGAGTTGAAACATATTTTTATGTCCGCATATTGCGAATTCTATTATGCGAAATTCTGTATTTGCTCATTTATAGAATAAGATTAAGAAGGCAGGATAAAAGGAGGAACTATATTATGAGACTTAGAAATATACCGGGAGCCAAAGATGCAATTCTGGAGAACAGATATGTAGTCCAGGAACCAAAAACACAAAAAGGAAAGTGGAATCAGTGTTTTTTGAAGGAACAGCCTGTTCATATCGAGGTTGGAATGGGAAAAGGCCGGTTTTTGATGGACATGGCAAGACTTCACCCGGACATTAATTATGTAGGAATTGAAATGTATGACAGCGTGCTTCTCCGGGCTCTGCAGAAAAGAGAAGAACTGGAGGAAGCGGGAGAAAAGCTGGACAACCTTCTTTTTATGAGAGTGGATGCCCGTGAGCTTCCTGATATTTTTGAAAAAGGAGAAGTGCAGAAGATATATCTGAATTTTTCAGATCCATGGCCAAAGGCAAGACACGCGAAGCGCAGGCTTACATCCAGAGAGTTTCTTGCCCGCTATGAGAAAATCCTGATTCCTGAAGGTGTGGTAGAATTTAAAACAGACAACAGAGAGCTGTTTGAGTTTTCTCTGGAAGAGGTAAAAGAAAAAGACTGGGAGCTTCTGGTGTATACTTTCGACCTGCATCATCAGGAGGATATGATGAAAGGAAATGTGATGACCGAATATGAGGAGAAATTTTCTTCCATGGGAAATCCTATCTGCAAGCTGGTGATCCGCCAGAAGTAACAGGGAACAGTTTGTATCAGATATACATATAATATAGAAGAAACACTTCAGAGGACAGGGACTGCTGTCCTCTTTTTGTCAAATTGAGAAGTTTGTTTAAACAGGAGGGATGTTATGGCATCATTAAAAAAGCATGGCAGGATCCAGGCGATTATGACACAATTCAGCTATGATCACCGCAGATTGGACAGTCATTTGACAAAAATTCGTAAAAATGCAGATGAGCTGGCGAAAATGCTGGAATCGCTGGATGATAAAGCCGGCAAACATAAGTAAAGAAATACCTCACATATATGAAAATAATCCACCTTTTTGGAAGTTTGCTATCTGTTGTCGTAATCTTGCGGATGATACAATAGCATTATCAGATCAAACGTTTGAAAAGTAAAAAAGGGAGGAAATAATATCATGAAGAAAAAAATGTTAGCAGTAGTGCTGGCAGCGGTAATGACAGCAGGATGCTGCAGCCAGGCAGTTATGGCAGATGACGGAGACGTAACACTCAAGGTGTTTTCCAACCTTCCGGACAGAAAGAACGGACAGGGACTGGTCGAGCAGATGATCATTGATGAATACATGAAAGAAAACCCTAATGTAAAGATTGAGGTAGAAGCATTGGACGAGGAAGCTTATAAGACAAAATTTAAAGCATACTCAATGGAAGGGATGCCGGATGTGGTAAGCATCTGGGGACAGCCGGCCTTTCTGGATGAGGTTGTGGAGGCAGGTGTCCTTGCAGAGCTGAATGCAGATGATTATGCAGATTACAAATTTATTGAGGGTTCTTTGAATGGATTTACCTACGATGGAAAGCTGTACGGGCTTCCGAGGAATACAGATGTTGCCTGCATTTATTACAATCAGAAGATGTTTGAGGATAATGGCTGGGAGGTTCCGGCTACTTATGAAGAGATGCTCGCTCTTGCGGGAGAGATTAAAGAAAAAGATATTGTCCCCATGGCAATGGCAGGCGGAGATGGATGGCCGATGGCCGTATATCTTTCCGATGTGATTTATAAGGTGGCAGGTCAGGATTACGCAGATATTGTAAGCAACGCAGTTAAGTTAGGGGATTTTTCTGATGAAAATCTGAAAAAAGCTACAGAGCTTTTGAAGGAAGCAGCAGATGCAGGCCTGTTCCAGAATGGTTATGATTCACAGGATTATGGAACGGCAATGAACCTGTTTACAAATGGACAGGCAGCTATGTTCTATATGGGAAGCTGGGAGTCTTCCATGGCGCTGAATGAAGATATTCCGGAAGAGATCCGTACAAACATCCGCATGTTTACTATGCCTGTAGTGGAAGGTGGAAAAGCTGCTGCAACAGATATTGCTGCATGGAACGGCGGCGGATATGCGGTATCTGCCGATTCAGAAGTTAAGGAAGAAGCAGTCAAATTCTTAAACTATATGTATCAGCCGGATAAATTATCCAAATATGGATGGGAAAATGGTGTGGGAATGTCCGCACAGGATCAGTCTGAGTATATGACCGGAGAAGAAACCGAGCTTCAGATGCAGATCGTGGATGCAGTAAATCAGGCAACAAGCGTATCCGGAACACCGATCAACGACTGTGGCCCGTCAGCCTTTAAGACCAGCATTGAAAGCGAGATCCAGAGCGTATCAAATGGAAGTGTGTCAGCTGAGGATTTCCTTGCAGCTATTGGAGCAGCATGCAAATAAAATTTCAGGGAAGTGACTGCTGGTCAGCCGGCAGTCACTTTTTTCAGGAGGAAAACGATGAAAAAGCTTTATAGCAACAAGCTTGTGATCTTCAGTCTGGTAATTCCGGGTTTACTGCTGTTTGTGTTTGCAATACTGGCACCTATATGCCTGAGTGTTTTTTATGGATTTACAGATTATTCAGGTATGGGATCATACCAGATGATAGGAATGGAAAACTATAAACAGCTTTTACACGACGGAACGTTCTGGCTTTCACTTCGTAACTCTTTGTTTCTGGCAATAGGTTTTATCTGTATTCAGCATCCTCTTGCGCTTATAGTAGCGGCTGTACTGGATAAGCTTGGCGGAAAAGGAGAGGGATTTTTCAGATGTGTGTATTTTATACCAAATGTAATTTCAGTAGCGGTTATCGCATATCTGTGGAAATTTATATATAATCCGGATTTTGGTCTTTTAAATAATATTATCAGGGCATTTGGAGGAAAAGGGGACATCAACTGGTTCTCCATGGATAACGCTATCTGGTCCGTACTGATTGTTTTGATTTGGCATGGTTTTGGATGGGGAATGCTGATTTATTATACCGGGATAAAAAATATCGATCCAGTGTTATATGAGGCAGCGGCCATCGACGGTGCAGATCAGAAGACAACGTTTCTCCGTATCACGCTTCCCCTGATGAAGCCGGTAATACAGGTTAATGTGACAATGGCAGTGATTTCGGCGCTGAAGCAGATGGAGACAGTGTATCTTCTTACCAACGGAGGCCCTGGAAACAGTACTCAGTTTGCAGCAAATTACCTGTATCAGCAGGCATTTAAGGCATTTAAGTACGGCTATGGAAATGCCATTGGCGTCGTATTTATTATTATATGTCTTGTGACAACCGTAGTTCTGAATAAGGTATTTGAAGACAGAGATGAGAAGAAAATCCGCAGACAGAGCAGAAGGAGGCCGGCATAATGAAACAAAAGGGAAACAAAAAGATCACGAACGTCCTTTTATGGATCATTTTGATCCTTGTGGCGGTCATACAGGTATTTCCTCTGGTATGGCTGACAGATTTCTCTCTGGCAAGCAGCAATGAGATGTTTACCAGCGGTCTTCTGATTATCCCGGAAAAAATCCAGTGGGGAAATTATGTAAAAGCTTTTATAGACGGTCATTTTTTGCTATACTTAAAAAACAGTGTCCTGATCAACGGGCTGGCAGTGATTCTGGTAATCCTGATATCTATTATGGCGGCCTTTGCCTGCAGGCGTATGTACTGGAGGTTAAGTCCTCTGGTAAAGACGCTTCTTCTGATGGGAATGATGATACCGATCCATGCGACTCTTCTGCCAAATTATAAGATCTACAGCATGCTGGGACTGACAGATACCATATGGGCGCTTCTGATTCCTTATGTTGCCTTTTCACTTCCTCAGGTACTTTTCCTGATGACAAGCTTTCTGGAGTCCATTCCCGTGGAACTGGAAGAGGCAGCCGTAATGGACGGCTGTGGGATATACAGGATTATTTTTCAGATTGTGACTCCTATGCTGAAGTTTTCTATTGCAACTGTGGCGATCATGACATTTTTGAATAACTGGAATGAGTTTATGATGGCAAGTACCTACCTGAGCTCCCCTAAATGGAAAACTCTTCCATTTTCCGTATTGGAATTCACCGGGCAGTATTCGTCTAACTATGCGGTGCAGTTTGCTGTTATGGCACTTACTGCAGCGCCTGCCGTAGTTGTTTATATTATTCTTAATAAGCACATCACCAAGGGTGTGGCTATGGGAGCTGTGAAAGGATAACGAGGAGATCAGTATATGAAAAAGATAAAGCAGTGGATAAATGGATTAAGTGTAAGGGCAAAGCTGGTATTTTATGGATATCTGACGATTACTCCTGTGCTGATTCTGATATGTACTGCTCTTCTTTTTTATAATTATCAGAAGGTGGCCGATGAACGGCTGGGCACCAGCAGGAACAATGTCAGAACTCTGGCAGAGAGTATCCGTGTTCTTCAGACGGACATCAAGGATTTTTCTACTTATATCTGCATTAACAATGAAATTCATAATCTTCTTACGGCACATGATCCGGATATTCTGAATATAAACGCCAAGCTCTGGCTGGAAGAAGCCCCTATGCAGATAGTACAGGATATGATTGCACTGAAGGGGCATATCAAGACCATCGCCATTTATCCGACAAATGGAGTTCGTCCGTATCTGCGCGGAATGGATGGCAGCGTTTATCTTCCGGATATAGAACAGGTAAAAAAAACCTATGTTTATAAAGAAACAATCCGCAGTAAAAGCGGCATGGTGTGGAAACAGATTCCAAAGGACAGCAGGGAGGTTTATATTTCCAGCAGGGATGACAAGATCGTGCTGTGCAGAGAGATTTTTGATCTGGCACAGAAAAAAACACTGGGTTATATTGTCATAGGATTCAGTCGGGAAAGACTGGAAGAGCTGTGCGAAAGTATTTTGGAAAAGGAAAAGGAGAGTGTGATGATCCTGGATCCCAATGGCGGTGAACTAAGCTGTGTGGGAGATATAGATAAAGATGTAAAAAAATATCTGAAAAATCAGGAATTTATCAGACAAGATTCTCAAGACAGAGAGCTCCATTTTGTTTATGGTGATTATGATATTATCTGCAGTCAGCTGGATAAAAACGCCAGTATTGTCTGTAAAATCATGCCGCGGTACGGTTTGAGGATGCAGATTCTGGATATTGCGAATATGCCGCTTACCCTTCTTCTGGGTATCCTGGTGGGACTTCTTCCGCTGCTTCTGATCATATCAAAAGGCGTGACCGGACCTTTGCGGGAACTGAATGAAGCGCTGCGCAAATTTTCGGCCGGCGATTTCAGCCAGAAACTCCGGGTGGAGACAGAGGACGAAATTGGCGAGGTGGCAAAATGCTTCAACGATATGGTGGAAGATATCCGCACATTGATCGACGAGAATTATGTGATCACTCTCAGGGAAAAAGAAAGCGAACTGGCAGCTCTTCAGGCACAGATTAATCCACATTTTTTATATAATACACTGGATTCTCTGTACTGGGAGGCAGTTGAAGAGGGAAACGAGACGATTGGTGAGAGTATTCTTGCACTGTCCCAGCTTTTTCGGCTTGTACTTAACAGAGGAAACGGGGATGTGACCATAGGACAGGAAACGGAACTTGTTTCCAGATATCTGCAGATCCAGAAAATGCGTTTTGGAAAGCGCCTCAACTATGAGATCCAGATGGATGAGCAGATAAAAAAGGTGAAAATTCCCAAGCTGATCCTGCAGCCTTTTGTGGAAAATGCGATTGTACATGGATTTGAAAATGTGGGAACCCCCTGTTATCTGAAGATTTCCGGAAAACCAAAGGACGGTCATATTTTATTTGAGATCATGGACACTGGAGTTGGAATGAGTCAGGAACAAATCAATGCCGTATGGGAAGAAGAGCCGGATAATTATGCAAAACAGAGGATTGGAAGGTATGCCATAAAAAATATCAGGGAAAGGCTGCGCCTGAAATATCATGGAAATTTCAGCCTGGAAATACGAAGTGATATAGGAAAAGGAACTATGGTTGTTCTGACTATCCCCTGGGAGGAGGAAAAGGAATCATGTCAATAAACATACTGATTGCGGACGATGAGGACATGATACGCCGCGGAGTGGCAAAATACATGAAGCTGCATACAGACCGTTTTGATAAAATATACGAGGCAGAGAACGGACAGGAGGCAATCGATCTGCTTCTGAAATATCAGCCGGAATTTATGATTCTGGACGTACAGATGCCCTTGAAAACAGGGCTGGATGTAATGAAGGAGGCCAAAAAAGTGGGGATCCATCCGATTACGGTCATCCTCAGCGGATATGATGAGTTTGTTTATGCTCAGGAAGCAATAAAATTTGGTGCCAGAGAATATTTTCTGAAGCCTATGAGGGCTTCTGATATCCTGGACTGCCTGAACAGACTTGCAGACGAGTATCTTGGAAACGAGGAGGTACAGCAGTTATCTGTGGAAGAGAAGAATCCTTTTGTACAGGATGCACTGGAATATATGAAAGAGTCGTATTCCAGAGACATTTCTCTTTCTGGAGTGGCGAAAAAACTGGGAATATCGGCAGGATATCTTTCTACTTTGCTGAATCAGCATCTGGGCTGCAACTTTAACGATCAGCTGAATCAGATACGGATAGACAGGGCAAGCTGTTATCTGGAACAGAATTTTCTGAAAAATTATGAAATTGCCTATAAGGTAGGATTTAAAGATGAAAAGTATTTTTCCAGAGTTTTTAAAAAAATAAAAGGAATGTCTCCGAAAGAATATCGGATGAGAAAACAGCAGGGAGGAGCCAAATGAAACTGACTTATATAGCGACAACCTATAAAGATAATGTCAAAGACCGGAGAAAGACAGTGTACCATTTTCATGGAGATGATGGGCAGGAAAATCAGGTGCTCAACCTTTATCCGCAAGTAAAATACCAGAAAGCAGAAGGTTTTGGCGGGGCGATAACAGAATCAGCAGGCTATATTTTTTCGCTGATGGATGAAAAACAGAAGCAGGAAATGCTGCAGCAGTATTTTGGAAAAGAAAATATGAAATATTCCCTGGTAAGGATTCCCATAGACAGCTGTGATTTTTCATTGGGTCATTATGAGGCGGATTCTTGGGAAGAGGATGAGGAGTTTAAAAAGTTTTCCTTCGAAAGAGTAGAAAGATATATTCTCCCCCTTCTGGATGCTGCAGAAAAATCTTATGGCGGAAAGCTGGACATCATGCTGTCTCCTTGGAGTCCTCCGGCTTACATGAAGACAAACGGAGACAGGAATCATGGTGGAAAACTGAAAGAAAAATATCGGAAAAGGTGGGCAGAATATCTGTGCCGTTATGTCAGAGAATACAGAAATCGGGGATATCAGGTAAAAGCGATAACACTGCAGAATGAACCGAAAGCGGTGCAGACCTGGGATTCCTGTATTTTTACAGCGGAAGAGCAAAAAGAATTTCTGAGAGATTATATGTGGCCCGCAATGGAGGAAAACCATCTGGAAGATATAGAGATTTATATCTGGGATCATAACAAGGAAAGATGTTTTGAGTGGGCGGAAACACTGATCGATGAGACAACGGCTCATATGATCGCAGGACTGGCTTTTCACTGGTACAGCGGAGATCATTTTGATGCTCTTCGTATGATTCGGGAGAAATATCCGGATAAAAAGCTTTTACTGTCAGAGGCCTGCATTGAATTCAGTAAATTCAGTCAGGAGGAGTACCTGAACAACGCACAGAAATATGCCCATGATATGATAGGGGACTTTAATGCAGGGATGAATGTCTTTATTGACTGGAACCTTGTTCTTGATGAGCAGGGAGGTCCAAATCATGTGAAAAACTACTGTGATGCTCCTTATCTGTATCATACTGAAGAAAAAGAACTGACAGAGGGGAAGCTTCAGGGATATCTGTGGCATTTCAGCCATTTTATAGAGCCGGGAGCAATCAGGATCGGTACAAGCTGCTATACGGATCAGCTGGAAGTGACGGCATTTCAAACAGATACGAAAATAGTATTTGTACTTTTAAACAGAACAGAAAAAGAACTTCCTGTTTATATAAGGCTGAATGACCAGTGTGTATGTATTCATGTGGAACCGCAGTCAATTGGAAGCGGAGTGATAGAGGGAGAAAGTGTATCATGAAGAACATTTGTATAGGAAAAGATAAGATAAAAGTTTCTCAGATCGCGTTGGGCTGTATGCGGCTTTCGGGACTTGGGACAAAAGACGCAGTGAGAGAATTGATAGATACTGCTATGGATCAGGGAATCAATTTTTTTGATCATGCAGATATCTACGGAAAAGGAGAGGCCGAGAGAATTTTTGGGGAAGCAGTGGAAGGGATCCCCAGAGACAAAATGCTGATACAGAGTAAATGTGGTATCCGTTCAGGCATCTGCTATGATTTTTCCAGAGATTATATTCTGAAATCCGTAGAAGAAAGTTTGAAACGTCTTCGTACAGACTATCTGGATATTCTTCTTCTCCACCGTCCGGACACGCTTATGGAGCCGGAGGAGGTGGCGGAAGCTTTTGATATCCTGGAAAAACAGGGAAAAGTACGTTACTTTGGCGTGAGCAATCAGAATGCCATGCAGATGGAACTTTTGAATCATTACTGTGACTCGCGGATCTGCATCAATCAGCTTCAGTTTAGCATTGCTCACTGCGATATCATAGATTCCGGACTAAATGTCAATGTCCACAATGAAGCAGGTGTAAACCGTGATGGAAGTGTTTTGGAATACTGCAGGCTGAAGGATATCAGGATACAGGCATGGTCAACGGTACAGTATGGGATGTTTGAAGGAGTGTTTCTGGGAAATGAGAAGTTTCCAGAGCTAAACAGGCTGATCGATGCATTGGCAGAAAAATATCATGTAACAAACAATGCGGTCGCTATCGCATGGATTCTGCGTCATCCGGCAGGGATACAGGCAATAGTGGGAAGTACAAATAAAAAAAGAGTGGCAGAAACCGCCAGAGCTTCAGATGTGGAGCTGACTCGTGAGGAATGGTATGCCCTTTATATGGCAGCTGGAAAACAGCTGCCATAAGGCGGCTGTAAAAAAATGAAGAAAAAGTGAAAAAATTATAAAATAATGCTTGACTTTTTATCTGTGGTTTCGTATAATAATTCTTGCGTTAAGGAAATACACAAAATAAACACATTTTAATAAGCGTCTTTAGCTCAGTTGGTAGAGCACCTGACTCTTAATCAGGGTGTCCAGGGTTCGAACCCCTGAAGACGCACTTAAAGCACTGTTTTTGCGGACAACGTGATTGCCGCGGGGACGGTGTTTTTTCGTTATCAGGAAAAGTTAGGTAATCAGGGTGGCAAATCAGAGCATGTGATTTAGATAATCTGATTCTATGGATAGATTCTTTTTGGAAAGAGAGGATCTAAAATGGGAGTAACAAGAGTTATAAGGAAAAAAAGCAGTGATGAGAGAACTGTCTGGGAAGCTTTTAAGGAATTTCAGATAGAAAAAAAGATTTTAGGAATTGAAGAAAAAACGATTCAAAATTATGAGCAAAGTATCAAACGTTTTATGACTGGTATGAAATGGGATGATATACAACTTATGGAATTGGAACAGAGCAATATTATGAAGTTCATAGCAAATCTTCAAGAACAAGAATTGAGTACAGAAACTATTAACCATTATCTACGGGATTTGAGGGCTTTTTTTAATTGGTGTAGTCATATCGGATACATGGAAAAAATTAAAGTGAAAATGGTAAAAGAAGACAGGTTTCAGTTTTGTGTAAAGTGGAAAAATTGATATAGAATATGTCAGTTGTTACTTTTGACATACCCAATTTTTGTGATTCTACCCTTGTTTGCGTTAGACTACAGCTTTAAACCATATCAAGAAGGGTTGGATTTGCCAACCCTTCTTAATATGGCTTTTGACCTATAATTCACCTATTATGCGCAACATCATAAACTTAAGAGGAAATTATGCCCATATCTATTACTTTTTCTCATACAAAAGTGCAGATAGCTGTATCTAGAAAAATATATTATGATGCCTGCAACCAACAAAGAAGCTAATCAAAAGAAGATGTGATAAAGACTCCAAAGTTTTATTTTTTTCTAGATGGTGTATAGAGGAATATTTCTGCTGTAAAAAACAGGTTGTTCAATTTTAAGCTTTTGAGTACGGAAACTCAAGTCAATCAATGCTTTGGATTTTTATATCACTTTATGAATGGGATTTCTGGATCATTTTACAGGAAACAGAAAGCGTGTGCCTTTAAGGTTGCTGTCATAAAAACAGTAGATTCAGTAAAAGAAGAACTGTCTTTAGGTTAGTATTGATATAAAATGCAATTCGAATATAACGTTCTATGTAAAAGAAGGTATCAGGTTATGATTCAGGATAAAACATTCTGCATACCCTTAACTCTGTCTTAAACTGGTTATAAAAACACAAATCTCCTAAAGTTCAACTCCGGCAGGGTTATAAATGCGTCTCTAATAACAAAACGGTCATTCTGAATTTTTCAAAAAGTTGGCAGATTGGTACTTTGGGCAGATTTATTCATTCTTAAATTACATTTTGTGTAAATTCAAGAAAGAATTTGTGTTTTTAATAAAAATACAGTATACTAAAATTGCATATTTAAAAAGTATTGGATTTTAAAGTACAGTGTAGGCACCGTCAATTAAAATATCTGCACCGGTTGTATAGCCGGCAGATTCACTGCATAACCAAATAATGGCACCACAGAGTTCTTCTGGTTTTGCCATGCGATGCATTGGGAATAATGGCTGCCAAGCTGCCATAAGCTCTGGTTCGACAAAATCAGGATCAACAGACATAGGGGTGGCAACATATCCGGGGCTAATAGAATTAACTCGTATATTTTTGTCAATCCATTCTATTGCAAGGCTTTTGGTCATATGAATAACACCGGCCTTAGACGCATTATAAGCGGCCTGACATTGTGGAACATTCACAATATGTCCGGACATGGAAGCTATGTTAATAATACTTCCTTTAAAATTATTATCAATCATGACTCTGGCTGCTTCGCGGCAGACAATATATTCACCAGTAAGGTTTATATCCAGACATTCTCTCCATTCTTCTATGGTGGCTTCAAAAGCGTCTTTATGGTAGCATACACCAGCATTGTTGACAACAATATCAAGTTTACCATATACTTCCATGATTTTTTTCATTCCCTTTTTAACACTGGATTCATCAGTTGCATCGGCAATGATATCCAGAATTTGTCCACCTTCTGACTCAATAAGTCTAACTGTTTCAGAAGCACCAGAGCGGGAAAAAACAGCGATATCTGCACCGGCACGTGCTAGTTCACGACAAATCACCTGTCCGATTCCGCGTCCCCCACCGGTAACCAGAGCAACTTTTCCCTCAAGTGAAAACATATTTTGTAAGTAATTGCTGTTCATAAGTAAGAACCTCCTTTTGTAAAGTTAGTTAAGTAATTCGTTAAAAAAATATATAATTAGCTCATATGAGTATGAAAAATGGCAAAATAGACAAATTTTTTACCAAATATATGTGTGAAAAGGACATTGACAATGCCAAGATCAAATGTCATACTCATAATAAGTTAAGTAAAATGAGTTATTGCTATCATAACAGATTGTATAAAAAAATCAATAGAAAAATTGATTTATATAATATTTTGTACAAATTTTACAAAAAGAAAGGTGGTTTTTTATGTTACAGCAGGAAATGATATCTCCAGGAAATATTAAATTTCGTGAAGTCCCGGTACCAAAGGCTAAAAAGGGACAGTTGGTTATAAAAATTATGAAAATTGGTATTTGTGGTTCAGATATTCATGTTTATCATGGCAAACATCCATTTACAAAATATCCGGTAACACAGGGACATGAAGTGTCCGGAAGTGTATTTGAAATTGGTGAGGATGTTTCTGGTTTTGAAGTTGGGCAGAAAGTGACAATACAGCCGCAGATTTTTTGCGGAAAATGTTATCCATGTACACATGGGAAATATAATCTTTGTGAAGAATTAAAAGTAATGGGTTTTCAGGACGTTGGTATGGCATCACATTATTTTGCTGTGGATGCTAGCAAGGTTACACATCTTCCGGAAACAATGAATTATGATGAAGGCGCAATGATTGAACCAACTGCGGTAGCTTGTCATGCTGTATGTCGGGCTGGTGATGTTAAAGGTCTTAAAATTGTAGTTCTTGGTGCAGGACCTATTGGAAATTTAGTTGCTCAGGCAGCTAAAGCGATGGGAGCGGCAAGTGTAATGGTGACCGATATTAGTGATGTGCGACTGGAAAAGGCAAAGGAGTGTGGAATCGACTTTGTATATAATACAAAAGTACATGATTTGGGTGAGGCTATGGTAGAGTGCTTTGGACCTGATAAAGCGGATGTTATTTATGACTGTGCAGGAAATGACATCACTATGGGACAAGCTATTAAATATGCAAGAAAGGGAAGTACGATTATTTTGGTAGCAGTCTATGCAGGAATGGCAAATGTGGATCTTGCTGTTCTTAATGATCATGAGCTTGACTTAAATACTACCATGATGTATCGAAATGAAGATTATTTGAAGGCAATTGAATTAGTTGACGAAGGTAAAATAAAACTTCGTCCATTGATGAGTAAAACATTTGTCTTTAAAGACTATTTGCAGGCATATCAGTATATAGATGCTAATCGTGAGACAACAATGAAAGTATTGATTGACGTGCAGGGATAATATTTACTTACGAGAGGCGGGATAATATAACAAAATATTTAAGTATCCACAAAAAAAATATTGGAAACATGAATAAAAGAAATGTTCTGAGTTGTATTGAAGATAATCAGCCAATAAATAGATCTGCTATTGCACAGATGGTAGGTTTAAGTATACCAGCAGTAATGTCTATAACAGATGAATTGTTGGAGCATGGTATGATTCAATCAATAGGAAAAATAGGAACAGGAGTTGGTAAACATCCTGAGCAATTTACTATTTGTGGAGATCATTTTCGCTATGTCGGGGTTGATGTAGGTAGAATTAATACGCGAGTAGTTATAATAGGTCAGGATGGGGAAGTATTGGTAAGTACCAGTCAGCCTACAAAAGATGCAGAAGTACCGGAAAAATGTATAGATTATTTATGTGATCAGGTAAAAGAAATTTTAAAAAAATCAACGGTAGATGAGAAAACTGTTGTGGGCATATGTATTGCAATGCCTGGTCTGATTGAATCCGATACTGGGGCCGTTATTTTTTCACCAGATTTTGGTTGGAGAGATGTGCCACTTGAAAAATGGGCTCAGGAGAGATTGGAACCATTTCATGTAATTGTACGAAATGCTAACCGTGCACAAGCAAGATGGGAAACACGCCCAGGAACAAATAATAAAGAATCAACGATTTTTTGTGTTGGACTTGGTTATGGAATTGGTTCTGGTATCATATCAAATGGAGAGGTTTATTATGGATCTTCAGGAACTAGTGGAGAAATTGGACATATTATTGTAAATCCCAATGGTCCAGTCTGTTTATGTGGAAATAGTGGCTGTTTGGAAGCTGTTTCATCTGGCCGTGCAATTGCGGAACAGGCAAAAGAAATTGTAAAAAAGGATGCAGATACTGTAATTAGAAAACTATGCAACAATGATCCCGAAATTATTACTGCAAAAACAGTTTTTGAGGCTGCAATGTTGCAAGATGAGATTGCAATGCATCTAATTGACCAAGCGGCAAAATATATTGGTATTGCACTTGCTACAGCTATTAATATGTTGGATCCGGATACTATTTATCTTTGTGGTGGTATGATGAGAAATGGAGAAGATTTTTTGAATCGTATCAAGAAATATACAAGAGAACGTCAGATGCATTTAGCGGGCAGACATGTAGCGATTCGACCAGGAAGTAGCGATGAGTTAAATGTTGCAAAAGGTGCAACCTTAATGATTCAGGATTCCGGGTGGGAGTTTGAGGCATTATCATTTTTATATTGAGATTGTTTGGAAAGCGAGAAGATTTTGATGAATCGACTCGCTTTTGTTAATTATGCATAAAAATATTAAATATAATAGAATAAAATGTACAAAATACAAACAGTATATTGACAATCAGTAAATCTGAATGTATAATTCAACTATAACTTAAATAACTTAAGTAAATAACAGAGGCAGAGGAGATTAAATCCTCTTAGTTTTTTGAAAAATAACTTAAGTTATTTAAGTAAATATGAAAGACGATTATTGGTTTGGCCGTCCGAGAATCGTCAAAAAGAAACAGTAAGAAAAAAGGAGAATGAATATGCAGAAAAAAGAAACGTCTACTAGAAGTTTTGGAAACTCAATGAAAAAGTTCTTTTTACAGAGTTGGTCCAGTTCAGTGGTTGCAATTGTCTTACTGGTGGTGATTTTTGCAATCACAACAAGTGCTTTTTTGACACAGTATAATTTATTTAATCTTTCAAGAACAGCTGCTGTATATGCATTTATAGCCGGCGCGCAGCTTATGGTTGCAGTAATTGGAGGAATGAACCTTGCAGTTGGTGCAGTTGGTGCATTATCATCTGTAATTCTGGGACTGACAATTCAGGATCTCGGACTTAGTACTCCAGTTGCAATTCTTGTTACTTTATTAGTTGGAGCTGCATGTGGATTTATCAATGGTTTTTTAGTTGTAAAACTTAAATTATCAGGATTTATTATTACACTGGCTATGTCTTTTATTTATGAAGGTATTGCGGTTGGTGTTTCTCACGGTTATGCATATAAGCTTACACAGGGATTTACCGCTCTTGGTAGAAGTAAAGTAGGACCAACATCCGGATTGTTTGTAATTATGATTATATTTATTTTACTCTTGGCTGTGTTCTTTAGAAACGCGAGATTTGGTCGAGATATTTTGGCTACAGGAGGAAATGAAGCAGCAGCAGCACTTTCCGGTATTCGTACAGATAGAATTAAGATTGCATGTAACACTATTTCATGTGTGCTTGCTAGTGTGGCAGCTCTTATCTGGGCATCAAGAACAGGTACAGCTGTATCTTCCACTGGTAAAGACTGGATGCTTTATTCTTTTGCAATTTGTGCAATTGGTGGAATTAATTTAAGTGGAGGCAATTTCACAGCAGTTGGATTTTTCTGTGGGTCATGGATTCTTACAATGATCCGAAACGGACTCACTATGATGAAAGTTGATATTTATTATGAACAGGCATTCCTTGGAGCAATCATTCTTCTTGCGGTATCTGTGGAAAGCCTTCGTACAAGAATTTCTCAGAAGATGGGGTAATTGATAGTTTATTTACGAATGCGGAAATATGATATGGGGACTTAGAGCGTATTCGTTAATAAAAGATACATAGAAAGCATGAAAACAACACTATGGAGGTGTAGCAAATGAATAAGATGAGTAAAAGAGTATTGGCAATGGTAACGGCAGCAACAATGATTACAGGAAGCAGTGTGGCAGTTATGGCTTCTTCATCAGATGCAAGTGTAAATGTAGATACAAAGAAAGCTGCTGAAAATAATGAATGGAAAATGGCATCTGATCCGTCAGAATATAAGCTTTTTTGTTATTGGCCAGCTCCTGATACATTCTTTGACAGTTATGTATTAGAAGGTCTTAAAGCATTTGAGGAAGATTATGGTGTAACTATTGATTATTCAGTAGGCACAGAATGGACACAGGATATTGAAAATCAGTCAATTGAAGCGAAGATTGCAGAAGGATATGATCTGTTCCTTATTTTTGGTGCAGACACATCAGGAGCAAATGCATTATATCAGGAAGTATATGATGCGGGAGGACAGGTTGTTAACTATGCTGGTTTGATGGATGATCCTCAGGAATCAGCTGCAACTTTGGCTTCTGATGTATATACACAGGCATACAATTCAACTAAACATCTGATCGAACTTATGGGCGGCGAAGGTGAAATGGTGAATGTTCTGGAACAGTTAAGTGATGTTAATACTCAAAAAAGACAAAAGGGAGTAGAGGACGCAGTTGCTGAAACAGATGGAAAAGTAAAAATTGTTCAGACTGTAGCTGATATTGCTACTGTAGATCAGGGTTATGAAAAAATATCAGATGCGTTAACAGCAAACAGTGGAATTAAAGGTATAATTACGACTGGAGGTACAGCATCTCAGGGACTTGCAAATGCACTGGCTGACTATTATGGAACAAATCCGGATGCAGATCACATTTTTGCAGGATCTATGGATCAGTCAAATGAAGTTATGAATGCAATTGCAAATGACGAAATTGATTATACAGTAGCACAGAATGGATGGGCAATGGGATATGTGTCTTCTATGATTCTCTGTATGCTTCAAGATGGATGGGAAGCAAATGAGTTTGGTGAATTTATTGATACTGGATACATCTTTATTGATAAAGAGAATTCGGAATCATGGCAGACAGATATTGAAAAAAAAGCTGCAGATCTGATTAGTACCCTTGAAACAGATTGGTTTAAGCAGAAATAATATTTGCTTACAAAATGAGAAATAATTAATTTCATGCTAAGCTCATGTATCGGAATAATATGCTCCGGGGGGAAACCTCCGGGGTGGTCCCCAAATATCAGATTCCGTATGCAGAACTGAGGATGTAACTTTGAAAACAACTGATAATCTAAAAAGAAAATCAGATAAGATATACTTAGAATTGACGGAGGAATATATATGCTTGAACTGAAAAATATATCTAAATCGTTTCCGGGCGTAAAAGCTCTGCAAAATATTTCCGTTAATTTCCAGAATGGAGAAATTCATGCGATATTAGGTGAAAACGGTGCTGGAAAAAGTACACTTATGAAAATTATCTGCGGTATATATCATGCAGATGAAGGCGAAGTTGTAATGAATGGTGAAACCCTGCACTTGAATGGTTACGGTGATGCAGTTAATCATCATATCAGTATTGTAAATCAGGAAATCAATCTGATTCCTAATAGTAGTATTGCAGAAAACATTTGTCTTGATAAATTGCCGAGATTCAGTAAAGGTGGATTTGTAAACTGGAAAAAAGTAAATGAAACTGCAAAAAAATATATGGATATGGTGGGATTGGACTTTGATCCAAATACGCCAGTTCGACATTTAAGTGCTGCACATAAACAGTTGATTCAAATTGCGAAAGCGCTAAGTACTGAGGCTGAGGTACTTATGTTGGATGAGCCTACATCTTCACTTACACAGTATGAAGCCGATATTTTATTTGAGATTATGAGAAAGCTAAAAGAAAGAGGCGTTGCTATGATTTTTGTTTCTCATAAGCTCGAAGAAGTCCAGCTGATTTGTGATAAAATCACTGTTTTCCGTGATGGAAAACTTGTTGGTACGGAATTGATCGAAAATGTTGACAGAGATAAAATGGTCAAAATGATGATCGGACGGGAAAGTTTACTGAAATATAAGGGAAGACTGGATACAGAAGATCATGAGGTAGTACTTAAAGCTGTTAATATCGGATCGAGATATCATGGATTTCATAATCTTGGATTTGAGGTGAAAAAAGGAGAAATTCTTGGAATGTATGGTTTGGTTGGTTCTGGACGTACAGAGCTAATTCGTACTATTCTTGGAGTGGATCCTATTGATGAAGGTGAAATCTATGTACATGGTGAAAAAGTAAAATTAAAGAGTCTGTCTGAGAGCTTACATAAATATAAGATAGGTTATGTTACAGAAAATAGAAAAGAAGAAGGATTATTTTTGCAGAATACTATCGAAATGAATATCTGTATGAATTCTTTGAATAAGTTTTATAAAAATGGAATTCCTCTTATTAATATAAAAGAAGAGAAAAAGAATGCGCAGGAATATGTAAACAGACTTGAAATTAAAACGCCTAAATTGACAACTAAGGCAGGGAGTCTTTCAGGTGGAAATCAACAGAAGGTAAGTATTGCAAAGTGGCTCTCTGCTGATTGTGACATTATTATTATTGATGAGCCTACAGTAGGTGTTGATATTGGAGCAAAAGAGTATATTCATGATCTTATTTGGAATCTTGCAAAGAATGAACAAAAAGCGGTTGTGCTGATTTCTTCAGATATGAACGAAGTTATTTCGCTTTCAAGAAGAATGCTGATTTTTAAAGAAAAAGAAATTGTTGCAGAATTAAAAGGTGAAGAATTTTTCCAGCAGCCAGGAGAAGTTATTTCAGCAAAGATTGGTGAATATTTCATTTAATAGGAGATATGATATGAAAAGATTTGGAGAAGTAATCAAAATAAAACCGGAGAAACTTGAGGAATATAAAAAGCTTCATAATGAAATCTGGCCGAGTATTGTTAAGAAACAAAAAGAAGCAAATATGCAAAATTTTACAATTTTTTATCGAGATGGTTATCTTTTTAAATATTTTGAATATGTTGGTGATAACTATGAGGAAGATATGAGAAAACTGGCAATGGATGAGGAAAATAAACGATGGCTTGCATTTACAGATCCCTGTCAGGAACCGGTGGAAACAGCAGAAGAACAGGAGTGGTGGGCTCCAATGGAAAATATTTTTCATATTTTATAAGAAAGAAGGCATGTGATTATGAAACGATCAGAAATTAATGCAGCTATTAAATGGTCTATTGAACTCCTTGACAAGAATAATTTTAAATTACCTCGATTTGCATATTGGACAATGGATGAGTGGGAAAAAAACAAGGATAAAATTGATACTTTAAGAGAAGTAATGGCAGGATGGGATATTACAGATTTCGGAAGTGGGAAATTTAATGAAATTGGAGCAATTCTTTTTACTATTCGTAACGGAAAACTTGGAAAACTAGGAGTTGGTTCTCCGTATGCAGAAAAAATTCTTATTTTTAAAGAAGGCCAGAGACTGCCAATTCATTACCATATCGAAAAAACAGAAGATATAATCAATCGCGGTGAAGGTACTATGGAAATGCGCTTTTATCTGAAAAAAGAAGACGGAAGTGTTGATTATGAAAGTGATATTACATACTATAGTGATGGTATTCCATGCGTAGCAAAAGCTGGTGAATCTATATATATAACACGTGGTAATAGTGTTCGTCTGGATCCATATGTTAATCATACATTTGGCGCAAAAATGGGAGATGGACCACTAATTGCTGGTGAAGTATCTAAAGTTAATGATGATAATACAGATAATTATTTTGCAGAGCCGACAGCACGATTTGCAGATATTGAAGAAGATGAACCTGTATTATATCCGCTTTGTAATGAATATGATAAATGGTTTCCAAAGAATGACTGAATAAGAGGAGGACTCCAATGAATAAATTAGGAATTTTTATCAATTTCTGGGAAAAAAACTGGGATTGTGATCATGCGAAATATATTAAAAAAGCCAGTGATCTTGGTTTTGATGTTTTGGAGTTTCAGGCACAGGCGCTCCTTGAAATGAGTAACGAGCGAATGTCAGAATTGAAGAAAATGGCAGATGATAATCAGATAGAACTCACATATAGTTTAGGATTGGATCCACAGTTTGATGTATCATGTGCTGATGAAAATGTTCGTCAGGGCGGTATTGAATATCTAAAGAATATCGTTGAGAGAGTTGGATTCATGGATGGTAAAATTATTTCTGGTGTAAGTTATGCTGGTTGGGGGTGCATACCTAGAAATGATCTTTCTGGAAATATAGAACCTATTGTTGAACGTTCTGTTGATTCTATGAAAAAAATTGTGAAGACTGCTGAAGATTATGGAGTTACATACTGTGTTGAGGTTGTAAATCGTTACGAAGGATGTATCTTAAATACAGCTTCAGAGGCTATGAACTACATTAAACGTGTTGATGCGGATAATATCGGTGTGTTGTTAGACACTTATCACATGAATATTGAGGAAGATAGTTTTCGTGATGCGATTCTTACTGCAGGCGATAAATTGCTAGGCCTTCATACCGGAGACAATAATAGGAGATGCCCTGGACGTGGTCATATTGATTTTGATGAAATCTTTAAAGCACTTGCTGAAGTTAATTTTAAAGGTCGTATTGTGTCAGAGCTTTTTGTTGCAAAGGGCGGTGAAGTTGGAAGAGACATCTGCGTATGGAGAAATCTGGAAAAAGATCTTTCAGAAGCAGCGTTGGATGCAGAGGCACGACATCTTCTGGAATTTGAAAAGAATCTGCTTAAGAAGTATGGAATGAATTAAACTGTAATATTAATGTAATGAAGTCTATATTGTTATATCAAATATGTTGAAAGTATAATCATAGGGATAGTAGTCGAATGATTGCTATCCCTGTTTTTAGGGTTCTATGTCAATATTTGGTATGTATTCTTGCTGTAAGTCATCCCCATGATTGTATTTGAAAAACTTTTATTATTAAATCTTTTTATTGGATTATTGTAAAGTGATTTATATTTAGTAAGCGCAAAATATTGCTACGCTGCCCATGAATCACGCTTGCACCAAAATGAT
>OFML01000399.1_pt1 | contig 37903 bp, 53 predicted proteins | sample 1541831 | NCBI WGS metagenome assembly OFML01 (sample SAMN04209237, study PRJEB22552) | human gut metagenome | biome: gut; material: feces | host: Homo sapiens | place: USA: Oklahoma | reverse complement strand
TGGCGTAAAATTTCAATCCCTCGCTGACATTGTTTTATCCATGCGATAGAATGATAGTGTGGAAAGCGTAAAGGAGTGAAAATTATGGAAACTATCAGTCTGGCAGCAGAAGTCATAGGCAGAAGATTATCAGAAATACGCAATGAAAGAAATCTGACAATTCAAAGAATGGCTGTCAATGCGGATATCGATCCTAAACATCTGAAAAAAATGGAAAACGGAATATCAGAACCCTCAGTACTTGTACTTAATAAAATCATGAAAAGCATAGGTGGAAATCTAACTGACTTCTTTGATTACCACTTTGATGAGATATACTTTTTAGTCATTGAAGAAAGAGGCGATTGCTTTGAGAAAGAGTAGTGTCTTAAGTGATGATGAAAGAATTGAACTTCAGGCCCTGGGGAGACGTTTAAGAGAGATAAGAGAAGAGCAGGGAATAACAGTGGCAGAACTGGCAAAACTTGCAGGAGTGGATCGCGACAGCTATTCAAGGGTAGAAAAAGGAGAGAGAAATGCTTCACTAGGAATCATATTCAAGATAGCCGAAGGATTGGAGATATTGCCATCTGAAATATTCAATAAGGATTATCTTGAATTGCATAATGAATTGAATAAAGAAAGAGAGATTGATTCCATACTGACTGAAGATTTTTGTAAGCTTGTCAATAAACGCAAGGTTATATCACTTATAAAACGATATAGAAAATCAAAGCATATCAGCCAGTATAATCTATCATTAAGAATGGGAATATCACGAAATGTCATTAACAATCTGGAATATGGCAGAGGAAAAATCAATGCTGTGCTGTTAAAAGCAATAATGAGTGTGATGGATATGACGATAGAGCAGCTGCTTAATGAAATAGGAATGAGCTAATTAGATAGTCTGGTGTTCAAATATGAACATCGTTTTTTACCTTGTATTACTCTAAATAAGATGTCATAATAGAGTTGATAAAAGAATTAGAATTTATGAGATAAGAGGATGCTAACAGGATATTATTGTACAAATATCTTTTCTGGACAAGCAAAAGAATTGATTGCTTTTTATAGAGATACATTAGAAATACCTTTCATCAAGACAGACGTAGATTTGACCAGTGGAGTTTATTTTGGTTTTTTGGAAAACGCACCAACACTTTATATATGGGATTGTAAAGTGTTCAATGCAGAGCCTACGGGACATCAATCATTTGTTTTTCAAACAGATGATTTAGATTTAACGAAGGAATGTTTGAAGAAGAAAAGTGTTGCTATATCAGAAGCGGTTAGATATGATTGGGGAACTTGCGAAGTTCACTTAAATGATATTGATAGAAACGAAATTGTAATAATAGAGTTTGTGTAAATTATAAATACTGGTTCATTGAGTTCATACATGAGAATACAATAACAGTATTATAAAAAATAATGTGAAAAATAAATTTGAAGTCATAAAGGAGAAACAGTATGCTGGATATAATACATAGTGCAGAGGGAATGGTTACTTTAGTAGGACAATCATTATATGATGTATGGAATGAATTATGCAGTTTAATTGATGAAAAATATGAAATGGAATGCTTATGGAACAAAGGAGGTAAAGCGTGGACTTATGAATATAAGTACCGTCGTTGTTTCAATAGAGAAATTATCAATTGTTAGTGCTATTATGAATTATTACTAAGAGAAAAATAAGAATTTTGGAGGAAGCTATGGAAAAGAAAATAGTTGCATGGGAACCGTGGTTTTTTATATTTTTCGGTTTATTTCATTTACATAGAATATGGGGGCTGTTTGATAGAACTGCGTATGCTCGATTTTGGATTGGTATATCAGAAAATAAAGGATTATTTTATTTTATATTGATGGGTACATTGGCTTTCCTTTGCGTTTTAGGGGTTGTTACATTTTGCAGGAACATACATAATAACTATTGGTGGAGATGGATATATTTATTTGGTGGTATTTATGTGTTATTTGATTTATATGCGATTGCTGTTGGCTTAGAATTCTGGAATAAATTTTTATTGTGGATGTATGATGTGAATTCACCTTATTGGAATCTTATATGGTTTTCTTTTGTGTTGCTTGGTGGCTTTGTATTTGTATTAGGCATAAAATTACTTATACAAAGGAAAAAATAAATTCTAGTTTAGCGGACTGGACAAATTTCAGTTTATGTGATTATAGGTGTTCAAATATGAACACCGTTTTTTAAATCTTGTATTCTAGATTAGAAGATGTCATAATAGATTTAATGCAAGACAAACCATAATTTGTGTAGAGGGGAATTTATATGAATGAGTATATTGTTGATTTAGAGCAAGAATTATCTTTGATAGAAAATGGTTTTAAAGTGGAAGAAAGCAGAGCCTTAAGTGATTATAAATCTCATGATAATGAATTTATTAAAAAGTTGGCATTTTTAGCATACAAATCTATGGTATATCAAGTAAGAATGTATGCCGTATTTCTTTTTGGATATCTATCAGAAGATGAAAATATTTTAGTTTTCATGAGAGATACAGTTTCTAATGATGATAACTGGAGAGTTCAAGAAATATTAGCAAAATCATTTGATGAGTTCTGTAAGAAAAAAGGATACGAAAATGCTATTCCAATAATTGATGAATGGTTGAAAAACAGCAATCCTAATACTCGAAGGGCAGTTACAGAAGGTTTAAGAATTTGGACGAGCAGACCTTATTTCAAGGAAAATCCCACGGAAGCGATTGAACGATTAGCTGATTTGAAAGAGGATTCCAGCGAATATGTTAGAAAGTCGGTAGGTAACGCTTTAAGGGATATAAGTAAAAAATATCCAGATCTAATTAAAACCGAACTGGATAGTTGGAAATTGGAAAGCAAAGAAATCAATCAAGTATATAAATTGGCAAATAAGTTTGTTAAGTAACAAATTCCAGTTTGCTTGATTTCAGGTGTTCACATTTGAACACCTTTTTTTAAATCTTGCATTCTAGTTTAGAAGATGACATAATAAACTTAATAGAAGGAAATTGGAATTTATTGGAGAGAACTATTATGTCAAATATAAAATTAAGAAATACATTCAAGTCATATACTATGATATTTATAATCGGTATATTAGTAGGATGTATATGTAGGTTGCTGGATTACTTTCCAGCAGATACGCTATGGAGTTTTTCATCAATTCAAACGCTGTTAGGATTTTGGATTATTACTAATACTATCATTGTTCTGTTAAGCACCTCAAATATTTGTGCAGGAATTAGTTCGTTCTTATATATGTTTGGAATGACATTTAGCTTTTATGCCTTACAAGCAATATTAGGAATGTTTATACCCTTGTTTTCTGGTGCATTTCGCTTTTCGCTATTTGTATTGTTCACCGTTCTTTCAATCTTTTGTGCAATAGCGGCATTTATTCTATATTACTGGAATAGGGAAGACATTTTTAGCTCAGTATTATATTCTTTACCAGTAGGAGCATTAGCTGCTGAAACAATAGTAATTTTTATTTATTTTTTGGAACATCATACATTCCTGTTTCAGTTTTTGATGGATATTATAGGTGCTGTTTTGTTTGGTATAATATTTTTTAAAAAAGTAAAATATAGAAAAATGTATATTGCTGGAATTGTATTAAGTACTTTAGTATTCTATTATATTTTTCCCTGGTAGATTATATTTACAAATCCCAGTTTGTTTGATTTCAGGTGTTCAAATATGAACACCGTTTTTTATCTTGCATTCTAATTAATAGGATGTCATAATAGAGCTAATCAAAGATAAATTAGAATTTGTAGAGGTAGGAAAATGCTTGAAGTTAAATTTTATGATAATGTAGATGATAGATTATTAAAATTTGCAGTTATTATTTCTAAGTCAAATGGTCAATGGGTATTTTGTAAGCATAAGGACAGAAATACTTATGAAGTACCAGGCGGACATAGAGAAAAAGATGAACAGATTTTAGATACTGCAAAACGTGAATTAAAAGAAGAAACTGGTGCCATTGATTTTACAATTAAGCCTATTTGCGTGTACTCTGTGAAAGGAAAAACAAGAGTAAATGAGAATACAAATGATGAAACATTTGGAATGCTTTATTTTGCAGATATTCATTCATTTGAAGAAATACATAGTGAAATAGAAAAAATTATTTTAATGGACGATTTAGTGAAAGATTGGACTTATCCATTAATTCAACCTAAATTGATCGAAGAAGCAAAGCGTAGGGGAGTTATATAAATTATAACCCCTTTTTCTATACTATAAGTGATAAACATATTCGATAATCAATACTTTTGATCTATTATTATAGTAATGTGAAGATTATTATATGCAAATAATATATTTAATAAGACAATAATGTCACAATTCATGACAAATATTTGATTGGAAATTAATTAATTACAATTTTATAATTAAGTGTAATTTACTTGTGCTTTTAAAAAATTTGATAATCAATATGTAAATGGTTATATATTTTTAGAGATGAGAAAATGTTATTGTGGGTAATAAAATTAATTATGTCTTAGATGATTTCTATATCAGGATACTTTATTTTAGTTTTGATAATTATAAAATTACAGATAAAAATCTAAGAGAAGCTTACGATTAAAAAAACGTTTAAGAACTGATTGTAAATGGCTTGTTGGTGTTGTTAAAACCATTAAAATGAAATGGATAACACTTTTACAATACATAAAACATGGACTTCATGTTATGTTAAAAGTGAGAAGATAATGCCAGATGCAGTTTTGTATACAAAAGTAATGAAAATTACCTTAACTAAAGATTATAAGTATATGTAAACTTATTTCATTAACACAAGAAAATATATCTGGTATTGTAGAATACGATTTTATAATTCTTAATAAAGAAGAGTATAAAGTATATTATAAAAGGACTACACAAGAAAGGCTGGTAGGGGATTATAATTAATTGCTAATCAAAGATTATTTTATAAAAGAAATAAAAACGATGAATTAAAAACATAGATATAAATCGAAAGGGGTAGATTATTATGTTCTTTTATAGTAAACATTACAGAAGATTTCTCTACATGTTGGAGGAAGTTCTATGAATACTAATGATTTTTTACAACTATCAAAACGTAATATTTTTCATACTTTTATTAAATGAAAAGATGAGAGTGATTCAAAGTATATTCTAAACTATGCACCATCAATTATTGTTGAATTTAATGATGATGAGCTAGATATCAAGGATTTTAATACAAGGAAATCTTTATTAAAAATTAAATATACAGAAATGGTGTCAATTAGTTTATCTGTATGTTCTAGGTTAATGGCTATGAGATTTGTCCCAACCAAAATGTATGATATAGAATATATTATTAAAACAGATTCCAATGGATTTCATTTTGAATGTAAAAATCCATTAATTTGGAAAGAGATATTAAAAATTTTAAACAATCATCATGTTAGCATAATAGATCCACTATTTCTTGTAAAATGTATAGAAAATTGTGATCAAGGAGATGGTTTTTATGATTTTTGTCAAAAGAATATTGCTTCTTGGAAAGAAAAGTATAATGTTTTAGATCCAAAAGTTGGAGATTCAATTAGAAAATAGATAAATATCTATGTTTCATCGTTTTATTTTTGTTAAATTTCCTTTTTAAAGAATGAGGAATACTCTCATTCTTTTTTTGTGATAAAAAAGTGATTTAAGCATCTTTCAATCAATAAAATTAACATATAATAGAGATAATATCTCATTTGTTTGTTGATTTTATTGATGATAAGCCTATAATATAAATAAGAGGTGATTATTATGTTAATTCAATTTAATTTTAAAAATTTTAAATCATTTAGGGATGATGCAACACTAGACTTATCGGCAACTAAGATAAGTGAGTTTAATGATAGAGTAATAGAATTAGGAAATGAAAAGATATTACCAGTTGTTGCAATATTTGGAGCAAATGCCAGTGGTAAGTCAAATGTACAGCAGGCGTTTTCATACATGGTATATTATGTTTTACGTTCATTTGCGTTTGGTGGGGATGCTGATGAGAAAAAAAGCAAAAGTGAATTTATGCAACCTACACCATTTTTATTTGATAGTACCAGCAAAGATGCACCATCAACGTTTGAAGTTTATTTTATTGGAGAAGAAAAGGATAAGTATAGACAGTACAATTTTGGGTTTAGTGTAGATAAAAAAGGTGTTTGTGAAGAATGGCTTAATGTTTGTGCAAAAAGTGCAAGAGGAAAATTTAAACCAATATTTTATAGGAATAGAGATAATAATGAATTAGATTTAAGTGGTTTACCCAAGAAGGTTCATGATAACATAAAAACTTCATTACAGAATGAGACGCTTATTGTATCTTTGGGTGCAAAATTAAAAGTTGAGAAATTAAAGTATATTCGCGACTGGTTCTTGAAGCATGAAATGGCTGATTTTGGAGATCCTTTTGAAAATTTATTTCTTTCTAGATATACACCTGATGGTTTTTCAGATAATGAGAATGTTAGAAAAAAAGTAGTAGACTATTTTTCGTCTTTTGATAATTCCATCATTGATTTTAAGGTTGAAAAACTAAAAGAAGATGAAGATGATAACGAACATTTAAAAATTAATACAGTCCATAGATTAATTAATTCTGATGAAACTGTTACTTTACCTTTGCAGGAGGAGTCAGCAGGAACGTTAAAAATGTTTGCCTTATATCTTTCTTTACAGGAAGTCATGGAAACAGGTGGTGTACTATTTGTTGATGAGTTAAATTCTAGATTACATCCATTACTTGTGAGAAACTTTTTAATCAATTTTCTTGATTCTTCCATCAATAAAAATCATGCTCAAATTATTTTTACTACTCATGATTCATGGACATTATCAAATAATTTATTAAGACGAGATGAGATTTGGTTTACAGAAAAAGATCGTGATGGTATTTCATCGTTGTACTCATTAGCTGATTTTGTAAATGAAGATGGTCAAAAAATAAGAAAAGATGAGAATTATGAAAAAAATTATCTTTTAGGTAAGTATGGGGCAATTCCAGAATTGAAGTCAATGATAGTGATGGAGGATGAATAATTTATGGGAAGAGGAGATAGATGAGGCAACAGAAAATCTAGAGAACAATATAGAAAAAGAGGAGTTCCAGAGTTAGGATATTATTATATTGTAACTGATACTGATCAAACGGAAAAGAATTATTTAGAAGGATTAAGGGACTCTATACCAGAAAAATTAAGAGGAAAGATTGTGATAAAGGTTACTAAATCGAGGACAGTAGATTTAGTAAAAACATGTAAAGAAGGAGCATCTCTATATCCACAATACAGTGAACCGTGGATTATTCTTGATCGTGATCAAGTAAAAGATTTTGATAGTATTGTAAGGAATGCTCAGCAAAATGAAATTCATGCTGGATGGTCAAATCCATGCCTTGAAATTTGGTTGCATGCTTATTTTGGTAGTATGCCTAATATTCAAGATTCTGTTAGTTGTTGTAATAAATTTGCAACTGAGTATGAGAGAAGAATATGTCAAAAATATGATAAAGCAGAAAAAGATTTGTATAAGAAATTATGTGAATTTGGAAATGAAGAAAATGCGATTAAGATAGCTCAACAAAAAAGGAAGCAATGCATTGAAAATGGATTATCCGTTCCTTCTAAAATGATACCTTGTACAATGGTAGATGAATTAATAAAGGAAATAAGACAGAAGTCACAAGAATGAAAAATATGTGGTCAATATGATACATGATAAAGAAGGAATAACGAAAATAGCGATTGCTTATTAAGAACAATCGCTATTTTTATAGAAAAATATACTTGTTAATCATTTGCTTCAAAGCCATTTTTCTTATAAAGTACAAGAAATAAAACTGTTGCAATGATGATTTCAACAATTAAAATAATTATACTATTTATTTGAAATGGATGAGCATTGATGCTAATTTGATTTGCAAAGTCCATGATAACACCAGTAAATGTGAGAGATGATATTGTATCAAGAATAGGATGAATACCATTTAACATTGGTAAAAGTAAAAGCACTAGCATAAATGGTGTTGTTATCATACTTGCATTCATCTGATCTTTTGAATAAATACCAATCAGCATACCTACAATTGTGCCGATAAGACTTGATAAAGTTGTTAACAATAAGTAACATCCCCATTGCATAACTGTCATAGATAAACCAGTGATAAAAGGAAGCAAAGTATTAACAACAATGGATTCCATAAGAACAGGTAATACACTACCAAAATAAAATTCCATCCCATTAACTGAAGATGTCATCAGAACTCTTAATGTATGTTTTTCTTTTTCTTCAGCAAGTGAACCTGCAACACAAAAGATACTGCACATACAAATATTCATAATAACACAGTTTGCTAGTGTTGATGGACTCATTTTTCCACTTTCCATATAGACACTAGACATAAATCGCATCAAAAGTGCAAAACCTATCGAAAATAATGGCATGATGATATATGTCTTATCAAGTAAAGTTTTACCTTTCACTTCCATAACTGCTAATAATTTTCTTAAATGAATACTTTTCATTCTAAGCCCCTCCCTGTTACCTTTAAAAATACTGTTTCTAATGTTGGTTCACATGAGTGTAGTGTTTCAATACGGTTTTCTAATAACCACTCATTGAGTTGTGATAAATCTTCTCTTGTTTGATGAATCACATATTCTTTTTTATCATCTAATAAAACATGATATTTCTTTTCAGTGTTGTATTTTAAACATAACTGATGAGGTGTTCCAAATTCAACAATTTCACCATCATTTAATAATGCTACATGGTCACAGAGTTTTGTGGCTTCTTCCATGTTATGTGTTGTTAAAAAGATAGCCATTCCTTCACTTTTAAGTTCTAGTAAGAGTTGATGAATTTTTAAAGCAGTAGAAGGATCTAAACCACTTGTCGGTTCATCTAAAAATAAGACTTTTGGTTTATGAAGAATTGCTCTGGATAGAACTAAGCGCTGTGTTTGTCCTTTTGATAGTTTTGAAGCAAGTTTATTTTTGTGCTCTAATAACCCAACTCTTTCTAGCAAAATATTAATCTCTTTTTTATCTACACCATGTATTTTAGAAAAATAACGAAGATTATCATAAACTGTTAATCTTTCATACACTCCACTCATATCAGTGACGATTCCAATTTGTTCATAGATTGTCTCATCAATGTTTTTAGAATCAATACCAAAGATACAAGCTTCTCCTGATGTCTGATGCAGCTGACCAGTGATAATCTTAATTGTTGTTGTTTTTCCTGCTCCACTGGGTCCTAAAAAACCTAATATTTCTCCTTTATGCAGGATAGCATTAATATCTTTTAAGACAAGTTCGTTATTGAATTTCTTTGAAACATGATTTAGTTTAATAATTTCATTCATATACTATTCCTCCTTCATCACGTTATATCTTAAAGAAAATAATATAAAAAAGTGAAATGTTTCCTAAAAGGTCACTATGACTTCCTAATTAACAAAAAAATTGGTTACTGTGAACCAATTTTGCTTAATAAATTTGATTTTTCTTTTCTTGATATTGGTATAGACTGTCCTGCTATTGTGAGTGTTTGATGTTTTAAATCAACAGATTCAATCTTATCAATAGAAACCAAATAAGAGCGATGAACTTTAATAAAGTTTTGAGATAATTCTTTTTGAATATCAGAAATATTCCCTAAGAACTCAATATATTGATTTTTTCCATAAAGAATAACATAATGAGAACGAGAAGATGTTTCAAAATAATAAATGTCATTTAGCGGAACATGATAGATCACATCACTGCTTTTGATTGTATAACAGGCAATGGGATCTATATTTTCTGTTTGCAGTTTCTCTATCAATGATGATAAACAACCAGCAATAGACTCAGTAAGTTTTTCTGGTAGATCTTTAACGATATAGTCAAACGCTTCTAAATGATACTGAAAAGTTTTGTATGCTAAATCCTTATAGCTAGTAATATAAATAATTGAACCATTAGGATCAATTGCACGAATTTCTTTGCCTAACAAGAAACCATCAAAATCCTTATTTTTTAATTCAACATCTAAAAAATATAAATTACGCTTTGTTTCTTCTTTTTTTATTGCTGATAAGAGTTCTTCTGGCGAAGTTGTTGAACAGGCAATTTCCATATCGTAATTTTGAATAAGTATTTGTTTGGCAATTATATCAGTTATTTTCTGACAGATGATTTCTTCATCATCGCAAATAAACGCCTTAATCATTTTCTTCACCTCGTTTGATAAAAATATCTTGAATAAACTTTTGTTCTTTTATTTCCGTCATATGTGAAATACAGTTATAGGAGTTTATAATTGCTTTTAGACTTGTAAGCCCTTGGCCACTATGATTATCTTTTGAAGAATAACCTTCCTGATAAATCTTCATCATATCAACATCATTATAAATTGTATTTTCTACAATTATATGCAATCCTTCACTTTGATTAGAGAGAATCAATGTTATTTTACCTTTATGTTCTTTAACTTCTTCAATAGCATTATCCATTAAAATGCCAACAATCCTACACAAATCAAATGTCTTAATAGGAGTCTTATTAATTGGATACATAACCTCTAAATGAAATGCAATATCATTCTTATCAATCTCTGTCATCTTTTGAAATAGAATACTTTTCAATTCAGTGTTGATAATTTTTGATATTTGGTTTGTAAGATTCATTTTCTTATCAATATTTTCATCAAAATCATCAATAAGCTGGTGTAAATCTTGTTCAATAGCTTCAATATTTCCTTGGGTTGATTTTAAATAGAGAGATGTCATCATGTTTTTAAAATCATGTTTAAAACTTCTCATATTCTGGTGAATATTTTCTAAATCCTTAACATATAATTCTTGTTGTTGTAAAAGAATTTGTGAATATTTCTTTTCTTCTTGAGTACGGATAAGTGCAGTATAGTTTTTTGAAAAGAAATAAATAATAACAAGCAGGATAATAAGTAAAGTAAATTCAGATATATTAAAGTTAAATGTTTCTCTATTAATAATAATACGAACAATAACATAAGATAAATCAATACCAATAGATATCAAAATAACTTTGAATAATGATGTTTCCTTTTTGTCTAAGAAATGCTCTAAAAAGGAAAAATCAGACTTACGAATAAAGTAAGATAATAATACATCACTTACACATACAGCAATGAGTGAGGCAAATAAATAAGTATAAGTATTGGTATTTGCAATGGCATAACAGAAATTGTTAAGAATAAAAAAAACAAATTCATACAAACACCATGATATAGATGAAAATAAAGTTACTCTTTTCAAATTTTTATCTAAGACAAGATAAACCGTTACAACTAAAACGAAATAGTTAGATAGATTAATAAATGATAAATATATTGCTGTAATCAGTAATTCATTTTGCAAAGTTGTCGTAAGATATTGATATAGAAAATCTAGGGCTTTTGTAAAAATGGGTTCATATATAATGGTTGCTAAGATAGTTATGATGATAGACTTTTTGATAGAAATTTTATTTCTGCATAGTCTCTGATAAGAAAATACAATAAACAGCATCATTAAAAGGTTTATAAAGAAAACAAGTATATCATATAGAAATGTTGACATGTGTTTACCTCCTCAAATAGATGGAAATATGAAAAAATATGTGTATGTCGCAATCAATAATTCTTTGCAATTAAACACTAATTATTTGTTTTTAAATTTTTATTCATCTGTAACTGTAAAAATATCTTCAATGGATGCATTAAATACTTTAGCAATATTCCATGCTAGAACAAGCGAAGGGTTATATCTTCCTTTTTCAAGATTGCCAATTGTTTCTCTACGTACTCCCACAAGCTTTGCTAAATCATCCTGTTTCATGTTATGTTTTGCTCGAAATTCTTTGATATTATTCTTAATCATTTTCTAAGCCCCATTTCTCTTTTAAACCATAATAAGCAGTTGATAAAGAATACATTATGATTGCTATAGACCAACCATATGATAATCCTGTTGCCAATGCATTATGACTAGTATTGCTTTCTACAAGAAAGGAAAATAGAGTCATTAAAGCAGTGGTAATCATACCACTGTAGAAACCACGTGCTGCTGATTTACTCATATATTCTTCAAGCATTTCATCAGATTTCATAAACCAGTAATCAAAATCAATAACAAATGCAAAAAAGAGAAGAAAACTTTTTTCGTTGGTGATAATACCAAGAAATCCTATAAGGGAAAGAAACCCCATTGATCCATACATAAATTTTCTTAGATTCATAATTTATTGCTCCTTATGTGGTATATTTCTATCATTATGATATAAATATACCACATATTTTTTAAAAGTGTCAACATAAAGTTATTATGTGTTATCAAAGCATGTTTTTTTGTTAGAAGAATATGTTCATTGAGTATTACTTATAAAGTCTTGAAATGATATATTGTTAAAATATTTGACAAAGTTCTAAATATCTTTGGTAGAAAAATGAGAATAATTTAATATCTTTTTTATAGGAGAGATAAACAAGAATGGGTTTAGAAAATAACATTTTAGAAGCAAGAAACACAGTATCCAACGATGATGAGTTGAGTAGAAGAAAAATACAAGTAAAAGGATGATTGATATGAATATAAAAATAAAGATTAAGGAAAAGCAACAATTACTTTTTATTGCTTTAGGATCTGTGATAGGGTTAATGATAGGATTCTTACTTTCTAATTATATGGAACTTGATACAGTGCAAACATTGCAAGAATCTACGAGAATATTAGGTAAAGAATTATCAGTGCAAAGTGCATCTGATTTAATTCACTTTCAAATGACAGCAGCTTTATATGGACCTATTTTGTTCAGGATTATTTAATGGAACATATTTATTTATAAATTTATATAAATAAATAAGTTATTTTATCAGTGAATAATAATATATGCTGATATAATATTGTCATATAAAGAACTAACACTTAAGTCATTAAAACATATATTTAAAGGTGTTAAAATATGGATACCGTTTTTAAATCTTGTATTCTCGTTTATAAGATGTCATAATAAATTTAATGAAAGAACAAATGTGAATTGAGTATCAGGTATATTATTATAAATACATAGAGGATGTAAAAATGAAAAAGACAATATGGAAAAATCCAAATAATTTCAATGAATTAGAAGTTAATGAGAATTGTTTAATAGACAATAGAACTGGAGAACAATTTATTAAAGATGAAAATGAAATTATTCAATTTATTCAAAAAGAGGAAATAGATGGTTCAAATAAAAAGAGTACAGATTTTTATAATAGTTTTGCACCATTCTATGAGATAGGTCAAAAGATTTGGTATAGTTTTTTTGGTGGAGAAAAAAAGGCAAGAATGGATTACTTAAATTATCTTGATATTAAAGACAATATGACAGTATTAGAAGTATCTATTGGAACAGCAGCAAATGTAAAATATCTAACAAAAAATGCAGATTATTACGGAATAGACATATCTATGGGACAACTTCTTCAAAGCGTAAAAAATAAGAATAAATATAAGTTACCGATTACACTATGTTATGCAAATGCAGAGAGTTTACCATTTAAAGATAATTCATTTGATGTTGTTTATCATATTGGTGGTATAAACTTATTTAATGATAAACAAAAAGCCATTTATGAAATGGTTAGAGTTGCGAAAAAAGACGCTAAAATAATGATTTGTGATGAAACAGAGAAGGTTGCACAAAAATATGAGAAACTGCCTTATTTTGGGAAGCCATTTAAAAATAGAGAAAAAATAGTTCCACCTATTAATCTGTTACCAGAAAATGTTGAAAATATAAAAACAATGGAGATAAGAAAAGGAACATTATATATTATTACTTGTAATAAAAAATAATTTTAAAATATGTAATTAGGATTTTATGAGGCGATAAAACGTGAGCTATTAGGAGATATGAAAGATTTTTAGTTTTTAATATACCTTTTCCATTTATTTCTATATTAGATTTATTTAAATATCATAGTAATTATTTTAATCATTCAAAGAAGATTGTTATTGAGTTAGATGAAAATATAACAATGTATAATGAAAAAATTGAAACGATAAATATTTATATTGATAATGAATAACGAATTATAAAGAAATAGAATTGAACAGCAAATTACTATCATAAAGGTTTGCAATGATATTAAGAGGAAACGATATAGAAAATCATGTTAATGATAAAATAGTTATTATTGTTTTTTAAGAGAACAAAAGAAAGTTACAGAAACGAAAATAAGCGTTTACTTCATTTATAAAAGTCTACTATAAAATGAAAAAACAGGGAACTATAATAAAATGTGAAATGTCCTCTTGTTTTTGAATATCATTTTCTCGTTTATAAGATGCCATAATAGAGTTATCAAAAAGATATATGAGAAGGAGAGAAGGTGTTTTTTTGAATAAGTCTTTGAACAAAAAAGTAAGTCAAATTATCCAACAGAGAAATCTACATAGTATAATGAACAATACAAAATGGACAGAACTTATTTCTTCAATTATTCAAGAAATGCCATTCCCACCCGCTTTTGTTATTAAATATCTGACTTCTGAAACGAAACCATCAATAGATATGATGGCCTGCCATTATTACGGTGACTGGACAGGTGAGAATTTTCCATCTGTAGAGTACTATTTCAATATTGAATGGATGAAAGTACAGCCACGATATTATAAGCATAGAGGAAAACTTGTTAGTCCAGAGATTGTTGATGGAAGCAAAGAATTTGAAGCGATTTTAGATAAATGTCACATTCCTTATGAAATTGACAATGAAGTCTATTGTATTTATGGATATAAGTAATGAAGTGATAATTTCTATTTAGCAGATTATTAGGTGTCCAAATATGAACACCATTTTTAAACCTTGTATTCCAATAAGTAAGATGAGATAATAAAATTAATGAAAGAATAAATGAGAATTGATGGAGGTTCTTTTATGGATGATATGGTTATTGTTGTCATAATTGTAAATCTGATATATTTTGTAATTTGGATAGGTATAAATAAATTACGAAACTCAAATATAACGTTTATTAAAGAATGGGATAATGGCAATGAATTTTATGAATCTTTAAATGAGAATGATAAAAGAATATACTGGGAGCAAGATACACATATTCTCAATAGAGTTTTATTAATATTTTTTCCATTTATGAATTTGGCATTATTTCTCATTGATAATAAAAATTATTATTGGATAATTTGTTTAGTAATAGGATTGATTTTATCATGTATTTTAGGTGTATTAATGTCAATTAAATTAAGGAAAAGATTAGAATAGAAAAATCTTAGTTTCAACTTTAGTTTGTCTTTATAAAAATTTATGATTTTCATTACAAGACAAAAAAATAATTGTATTTTGTAATGGAGCTTCTCCGCTTGACGATGAAGCATTTGAGGAAATAAAAAAACATAATATGAAAGATGATCTCAAAAATATTCCTTGATTTTATAGCAGAGGTGGATGGGATTGAGAGGCAATGAGTTTTATAGATAGAAATATGTTAAACTGTTAAGAAAATCTATATTGAAAAAGGACCCAAATGAATTAGAAATATGGGAAAAGGCTTTGTTGTCTGTGGGCAATGAAAAATGTGATTGGATAGACAAAAAATATCTAAAGCCAATTTTAGAAGCAATAAACAAATAGATTCAATAAGAAAAGGGGATTTCATTGTGTTTGAGAGTATTGATGTTAAAAATGGAAAAATAACTTTTTGTGATATGGGTGACTATTTAAAAGAAGATTTATTTCAAGTCATATATCCAAATGATGTTATTGTTGACGTTGGATGGTATAACGGTGTTCATGGTTTTATTATTTTGGTCATTTCTTCGTTTGATTGGGAAAATCCAGTTATCAAATATGTTGTTTGCGATGAAACAAAAATGCTTTTAGTTTTACAGAAAGTAATTGATAAAATAGCTGAGAATTAGAATTTATGAAGGAAAATGACAAAAATGAAAACAGTAAATATTTTGAACGCTTTGAGGTTGTTGAAGTATTATAATAAGTAAATTGTTTTTATGCAGTGCATTGATTTTTTAGGCTAATAGTTTATTGAATATAGAAAAATTAACATTTAGCTAGGAGGGATAGGTTTGTATAATCGCTATGAAGATATTTCAAAGTTCATTATAGATATGGATCAACTGTGTGTTGCAGATGATGGGTATGTATATGTTTCTAAACAGGAAGATTATAATATTGCAGTAGATATGGAAAGCTCTTATGGCTCACTTGATGAAGTAAAGTCTTTTATTATTTATTTAGTGAAGCATATTTGTGAACTGGATAATCTCGTTCAACGTTTTAATCAGAAAAAAAGAATTAAAGATGGTGGGCGTGGGTATGTATGTCTTCCAAGCCCAGTAGGGGTTTTACGATTTGATTATTCACAGAGCATAGAGAATGATCCTTTCCCACAAGAAAAAGAGTTCCCTTATGAATTAGAAATTATTTATATGGAAAACCCCAATAGCATTGTATTTGATTACTGGAATACTAAAAATTGCAGTCAACTTGATATTACATTTGAATATAAAAAAGATAAATTTTTCTTGCGGAAGTTCGGTTATATTGATTGTATCCCTGATGGTTGGGAAGAAATAAATTCTAATTTATAGGGTTAAATACAATCCATTTTCCTATTTAGTGTAATGTTAATATATGTTGCTTGTCGCAACGGTCTTTTCTACCATATAATGGTGGTGAAAGGAGGGAATCACCGATGCTAAATGAAAACATCAAAGCAATCAGAAAATCTAAAGGACTTTCACAAGAAGAACTTGCCATCAAGTTAAATGTCGTAAGACAAACAATTTCTAAATGGGAACAAGGTTTGTCGGTTCCAGATGCTGATATGTTGATTTCTATATCAGAAGTCTTTGAAACACCTGTAAACATATTACTTGGAGAAAGTGTTGACGAGACAAGGGCTGACGACTTAAAAGTCATTTCAGAGAAACTTGAAGTCATAAATTTGCAACTTGCACATAGGAAAACAACGATTCAAAAAGTGATTCATTGGCTTTTTATTTCGTTGTGTGTAGTTATAGTATTCATTTTTTCTATTCTAATAACATTGAATAGTCCTTACTTAGGTTGGGATTATAACAATCCTGAAACCTCAGTTGCTGGAGTCATTTTTCACGCATTTGAGTGGCTGTTTGTTAGAATATCACCATTTGCTTTGTTTGGAGCAATTCTTGGGATTTGTATGACACGAAAGAAAGTGTGAAACTATTTAGATTTAAAAATGTATTTTGAGAGATTGTTAAATTACTATTTGCATAGTGATTTAAAGATAAAGGAGGATAAGGTTATGGGAATTTGGATGATTAAGTAATAGCAAGGAGTATCTAAGCTATTACACCTTGCTAATTATAAATAACTAAAATGATTAGGAGGTATAAATTTATGTCATATTTTCATTATCAAGATAAAAAAATTTATTATAGAGAAGTAGGTCAAGGTAAACCACTCATAATGCTACATGGTGATGCTGTATCATCTGTCATGTTTGAGATGTTATTACCATTATATCAAGAACAATTTCATGTCATTTTAATTGATTTTTTAGGAAATGGGAAATCAGATAGAGTTGACAGTTTACCATCAAATCTATGGATTACACAAGCTGATCAAGTGATTGCTTTGATAGAACATTTGAAATTAAAAAAGGTAAATGTTTTAGGAACGAGTGGCGGAGCATGGGCTGCTATAAATACAGCATTAAAAAGACCAGAACTTGTCAATAAAGTTATTGCAGATAGTTTTGATGGAAGAAGTTTAGATGATAGTTTTGTTGAAGAACTTCTAAAAGAAAGAACATTTGCAAAACAAGATGTTGATGGAAGGGAGTTTTATGAGTGGTGTCAAGGAGATGATTGGGAAGTTGTTGTTGATCTCAACACACAAGCATTAGTGGAATGTGCAACAAAGAAGGAAGCACTATTTATTAAACCATTAGAAACACTGAAAGTTCCAATTCTTTTTATAGGCAGTCAGCAAGATGATATGTGTAGAAAAGATATGTATTTGGAATATAAAGAGATGAGTAAACTTGTTGAAGATGGAACGATATATATGTTTGATTCTGGGGCACATCCAGCTATTGTAAGTAATGCTGAACAATTTTCAAGTATCGTTTTGAAGTTTATATAGAAATCATTATAAACAGAAAACAGTTAGTCAAATGAAATGACTGACTGTTTTTAAATTAAATATAATTTTGATATGTTAAGGTGCCTTAAAGTCAAATAGTTATGTATTCAATTAAAATTATATTTGAAAGTTATTAAAAAAGCAAAGCTAAGATCATGAAAGTTTAATGATAAAATCATACATCGGAATCTCTTTTTTACAATATGTCCACAATATAATTTTAATAGACGAAATATCTCCTTTTAATAAGAATATCCCGTTTTAAAACTAAAGACAGAAAAAGAGGGCTCATAAATATTTAATATACCTAAAAAGAATTTCTTTCCAATAGACACTAGTGATAAGTTTAATTTAAAAAAATGTAGTTCAAAAAAGAGAGATTGGAAGAAGAATCAAATTCATTTTAAATGCTAGTTACCATAAATTGGGTCTCATATTATAATTTTATTTTAACTTATAGAATTATATTTTAACATCATCAGTATTAAAATATAAAAAAATAAGTTAAAAAGGTGATGCTATGAATGCAATTGAAGTGCTAGGATTAAAAATTGAAGTAAATGATTGGAAATATAACAATCATTTACCATTATATATTACTAATACATATACAATTAAAAAGGTATTAATAAATAATGTATATGCTCTTATGCTTTTACCTAATGAAGAATTACCGAATACTCCTGCTTTAAAAAAACATATTTCGAGAATACAAAATATAGAAAATTTACCTGTGTTTTTAAAACTTGAGATATTATCTGAGTACAGAAAAAATAATCTCTTAACAAATCAAATTCCATTTATATATTTAGATAAATTAATTTATCTCCCATTTTTAGGGACGGTTTTAGCTAAAACGAATTTGAACTCAAAAAAACCAATTGAAAAATTCACATTATCTACTCAACTTTTATTTATCTGGATTATGTATCAAAACACTGATAAATATTATATATCAGAAGCAATTTCTAAATTAAATTTTTCAAATATGACATTAACACGTGCATATCGTCAGTTAGTAAATAGTGGATTATTTTGTGAAGCTAAAGATGTTAGAAAAATATATTTAACATCTATTTATAGTAAGAAAGAACTTTTTGAAAAAGCAAAACCATATTTGACTTCACAAATTTTAAAAACAGGATACATAAATAAAAAAATTTTACCAAAGAGAATTTTGTGTGGTGAGTCTTTATTAAGTGAACTTTCATTATTAACTCCTCCAAGGATAGCAGAATATGCAGTATATCATAATAAGATAGATAAATTGTTGTTAACAAATGAATTAATAGATCCAAATGAACAAGTTAAAGTTGAACTTTGGAATTATGATCCACTTTTATTTTCAAAGGATAATGAGACTACAGATATCATATCTTTAGTTATCTCATTATTTGAAACAGAAGATGAGAGAATTGAAATTGTTCTTGAACAATTATTAGAAAAAATATGGAAGGAGAAAAGTTTGTAATAGGAATAGAGAAATTCAAAGAATATTTTAGTGGCTATGAAGATCAATATGTTATTATAGGTGGAACAGCTTGTGAATTATTAATGGAAAATGAGGAACTGGATTTTAGGGCTACAAAAGATATAGATATTGTTATTATTCTTGAATCCTTAACAAAAGAATTTGGAAAAATATTTTGGGATTTTATTTTAGAAGCTGGCTATCAGCATATTAATAAGGGAACAGGGAAAGCGCAATTTTATCGATTTTATAAGCTTAAGCCATCAAATTACCCAGCTATGATAGAAATATTTTCAAAAAATCAAGATTGGATATCTTTAGATAAAATGGAAGGAATTGTGCCTATTCATATTGATAATTCTATTTCAAGTCTTTCAGCAATTCTATTAAATGAATCTTATTATAATTTTTTAATAAATGGAACTGGTGTTATTGATGGTATGTCTGTTTTAAATGCAGAACATATTATCCCATTTAAAGCAAAAGCATGGTTAGATTTAACTGAAAGAAAAGCTAATGGTGAACATGTGGATAGCCGAGATATAAAAAAACATAAAAATGATGTTTTAGAGTTATTGTATCAATTTTATAAAATTAGAGAAATACAATATATAAGATAATTGATAATAAAAATCAATGATAATGAGTTAGTATATATTATTCTTTCATAAGAAAATTATCAATTTTATCAGTATTAGCTATTAAGATGAATCATTAACGAACATGAAGAATAAATTTATGTTTTTATTCTCTTAGATTATTTTGCTTTATTGCAATTTATTAATATCATGTTTAATAAGAAAAGTAACAGACCAGTCTCGCATGGTTTTGTTGCTTTTTTATGCTACAACAATGAGAAAAAGCCAAAATGTTACTATTTAATAATTTGTATTTCTGTTTAAAAGATGTCATAATGAAGTATATAAATTTAAATTTATGGAGGTAAATATGCTTATTAATTTTAATGAAATACCAGAAAGAACTGCACCAGGAATGAACGGTGGAACAGGAGAAATGACAGCAAAGATGTTTATGGATAATGGTGGTAAAATCATTCCCTGCCGTATTCATATGGGAGGATCTATTGGCTTATATAGACATGAAACAAGTGATGATATCAACTATATTATTTCTGGTACTGGTTATGCTATTTGTGATGGAAAAGAAGAAATTCTTACGGCAGGAACTTGTCATATATGTAAAAAAGGTTCTGAACATAGCATTGTCAATACAGGGAATGAAGATTTAGTTATGATTACGATTGTCGTAGAGCGATAAATTGTTAGTGGATATATTAAAAAACAATTGAGAGTAATGTGTTTTGAAATTAAGATAAACTAAAATTTGTGAGGAAAAATCTATGATTGATGTGTTAAGTCATTTAAACCATATATTTCAGTTAGTAGCAGTCGAAAAATCTTCTGATGAAGAAGCAATTGCAAGTTTAATAGCTTCTTCAGAAATTGTAGTGCCAGATGAATACTTAAACTTAATTCTAAAGAATTCAGAGTTTGAATTTGCAGTATCCAATACTCAATATATACGTATATGGGGAGCAAGTGGGTGCATAGAGATGAATGAAGCTTATCATATTCAAAAATATATTCCTCAATCACTTGCTATCGGAGATGATGAGGGAGGGAATGCTCTTATTTATGCTACGGGGCAAGAAGGATTTGGTGTTTATGTTGTAGCATTTAATGATCTTGATATTGACGAGATGAAATATGTTTCGGATTCATTGATATCATTGCTTGTCAACGGAATGGGTGTTGAGACATTGATAAATCTATAAATATGAAGTTATTTTGAACAATTTGAATACTGTTTATTGTCTTGTGTTATTGTTTATAAGGTGTCATAATAGGGTTAACAAGTCATTAAATTAGAAATTTGGAGGCACTATATGAGTATATATAAGTCGCAAAAAGGGCGTGAAGAATCACTTTTACTATATGATAAACAATTATTAAAATTAGGAAAGTCTTTTTTAGACATTTATGTAGAGACATCATTTGGAAAAACTCATATAGTTGAAACTGGAAATAAGAAAGGAATCCCATTGCTTGTTTTTCATGGTGGGAATAGTACAACTGCATATAATTTATTGATGTGTCGATTTTTATTAGAGGATTTTCACATATATGCGGTTGATACAATCGGACATCCAGGAAAAAGTGATGAAGTGTGTTTATCACATAGAGGATATGATTATGGAAAGTGGGCAAGTGAAGTCATTGATCAATTGGGATATGACAAAATTGCCTGTTTTGGTATTTCATTTGGTGGTGGTATATTAGCCAAGCTCATATGTGTTGCGCCAGAAAAAGTTAAAAAATCAGTTTTGATTGTGCCTGCTGGAATAAGTAACGCTTTGCCTATCTCATCAGTAAAAATGATGATACCTTTATTACAATATCGTATGACAAAGAAAAAGAAATATCTTATTAAAACAGCATTATTTATGGCATTACATGAGGATGTCCTTGATGAAGATACTTTAGATACTGTTAAAGATAGTTTTGATAATGTGAAAACAAAGGTTGGAATGCCAACAAATATTGAAGAACAAAAATTATCTGGATATCATTCACCCACACTTGTTATTGCTTCTGAAAAAGATTGTTTATTTCCTGCTAAAAAAGTTTTAGCAAGAGCAAAACAAATTTTTACTGATTGCAGAATTTATGAACTCAAAGAAAGTGGACATATGCATATCTTGCCACCAAGTATTAAAAATACGATAGTAGAGTTTTTAAAAGAATCATCATAAAATCTTCATTTTATGTTTTAACAATAGCATGCTTGAATATTGAGTTAAAATTTGTTGATATCATATTGTTTATTGAAACAAGATAGTAAACTAACTTTGCCCGGTGAGTTACCATCTTTTTTCTAAATATTTTTATTTATACAATATTATAATAATTCAAATACTTATAAATATTTAAAGAAATAGAAAAAGAATATGTAGTTCAATTAAAACTACATTAAATTTTAAATAGTCTTGATAATGATTATAGTGTTCGTTGTTGAATATTATTATATTTATCTTGTTTAAATAAATTAAAAATGTAATCATAAATAGAGAAAATCTTTTTAGTAAGGAGAAAATAGATGAGTCATTATGTAATTGAAAATAAATTAACTAATCTCATACCAATCGTAAATCCAGGTTTAAAAGGAAAACAGGGAATTGAAGCAGCATTACTTTATAGAATCCTTCCCTGCAAAGAAATAGATTCATCAGATTTAGTTAAAGAAGCATATCAACTTTACTATGATGAACCTATTCCAGCTTATTCAGATACTATATTGAATGCATTTATACCATTTAGAGACTTTTGTGTATCAAAATTATTATTACTTAGCCGAGATGATAGAACTTATTATCCATTAAAAAATGGAACATATAGAAATGATTTAAATGAATTGATATACTTATATTTAGATGATATTTTTTATGGATATGAAGATTTAAGACATTTGTTTGATCGATATTTTGACCTTATGTATTCTTTTTCTAATTTCATGCCAGTGCCTGCTTTTTTTAATGGAACAAAAACAAGAAAAGGAAAAGGTGATTGGAGACTCAATAAAGATTATCCATCAATGTATTTAAAAAATCTTAACGATGAAAATTCTCAGATTTGTAATCGAATTGAAAATAAACAATGGCTAGATGAAAATATGGAAAAATATAAAGTAAAAGCTATGTATAGTTTACAACCACCTTATGATATTAAAGAATATTATGGAAACAACGATGATAAATTGGATATGTTAAAAGAATTTATTATGCAAGCAATAAAATTGATAGAAAATAGATTAAAATAAGACTATGTTTAAATGGGGGGATAAAAATGAATTTTGTATTTTTGCTATGCTCAATCTTTTTATTAATATTATCAATTCCACTATTATTTGGGAAAATGTCAAATATCATTGCTGGATATAATACAATGAATGATAAACAAAAAGAACAATATGATGAATTAAAGTTATGTCGAATAATTGCAATGATAATTATAGGATTAGCGATTATATTACTTTTAGGCGCTTTGTATATAATCAGTTCAACTAATACTATATTAGTAGGTATATCAGAAATAATGATAGGAGTAATTGTCGGAAATTTTTTTGCTAAGGAGAAGTAATATATGAAAAAGATTTATTCTGTATTAACGAATAAATCTTTTTCATTTTCAAAATTTTCTCTTTTTAATGATATTTTAATATGATTTAAAGATGAACTATCTAGCTCATAAAATAACTTATAATTCTTTGACATAGCAAGAATACTTTTCTCTATATTGTCAATTTGTGAAATAATATCATCAGAACAAAATATTTTGATCACAGTAAAACAAGATTTTTCAGTAATATAAACTGTAAGTTTAGAATGAGCATTTAAACAATTAAAGACAATATTTTTAGAAATATAAAACATTCTATGATTTAATGCGTCAATTTCATGTTTGACATTTTTTATTGAATTTATTTGTTGTAATTCAAATTTTCTGAGTTGTTGTGACTTTTCAAATTCAATTTTATTAAGTTTATTAAGATGATATAATTTCTATATAACTAAATTGAAATAAATAGGAGGTAAAAATGAAATTAGGATATTTTGTTTCAAAAAAGATTGATCAGTTAACAAAAAAAGCAGATAGTGCTATGCAATGTGGTAAATATTTAAAAGCCATTGCATATTATAAGAAAATAATAGAGATATTGCCTGAACCTAAAGAACAATGGGAAGCATACGAGTGGGGTGTAGTATCTATTGCTGATACATATTATATTATCGAAGATTATAATAAAGCAGAGTTATATTTTAATAAAATTATAAATACAGCAGTAAATCCTTTTATTTTCTTAAGATATGGGCAAACACAATATTATTTAAATAAAATAGAACTAGCTAAAAAATATTTAGAAAAGGTATATGAATTAGAAGGGGAAGAAATCTTTAAACAAGATGATCCTTGTTTCTTGAGACTAGCTATTGAATCTAGTAAAGCAACAAATAAAATTAAAGAAAATGATGATGGTTTTGAGAATCTATTTAGGTTACCCTTGGAATATCAGTATCTGGAAAAAGAATATATGAGTTTACAATATCTTTGGAAACCTATTGATTGGGATGAAATATACAATCAGTACAATTTATTCTTTGAGAAAATCCCAGAAGAACTATATTCTAATTCTATATCATTTCTTTGTGCTTCTGCGATACTAGAATCTGCAATAAATTTAGGTAAAACAGAAGTGTTTGAAAAATGGTTAACCATGATTGAAAGACTGTCACAAAACAGAAAAGATGTTGAAGTGGTGGAAATATGGAAAGGGATTTGTGAACTTTATAAAGGAAATAAAGAAGAAGCGTTGAAATTTTTTAGATTAGCAGAAGAAAAAGGTACAGATAGAATATTGAAACATTTTAGACATTTTGGTAATGATATATATGATTTTTATTTGAAAAATATTTAAGAACCAATTCTTATTGTATTTATTTTTTAAAGATGTCATACTATGAAAAAGCGTAAGATAAAGTGATATCTGGAGAGGGCATGAATATGAATAAAGAATTGTATGATATGATATTGAAAAGAAAATCATTTCATTTATTTAGAAATGTTGGAAATCATAACATTTCTATAGATGAGATTGAAAAAATTAAACAAATGTATGAAACTTTTGTACCTTTGTATCCTGATATAAAAACAACAATCAAGATTGTAGCAGCCAATGAAACAACTTGTAAACGTGGACAACAGTTTTGTATTTTGTTATATAGTGAAAAGAAAGATAACTATTTACAAAACATTGGGTATCTTGGTGAACAATTAGATTTATATTTGGTTTCACAAAATATAGGAACATTATGGTTTGGCATAGGTAAAACTGATGAACCCTCATTTGAAGGTCTTGATTTTGTGATTATGATAGCTATGTCAAAAATTGATGATGAGAAAAAATTTCGTAAAGATATGTTTAAAAGCAAACGTAAGACTATGGATGAAATCTGGCAAGGAGAACTGATCAGTGGTGTTAGTGAAATTGTGAGATTTGCTCCGAGTGCCTGTAATACACAACCATGGATTGTAGAACATGTAGATAACAAACTTTATGTTTATCGATATAAAAAACCAGGGAAAAGAGGAATTATGCCAGCAGATAAAGTTGTATTTTATAATCAGATTGATATGGGAATATTCTTATGCTTTCTTGACTTATGTTTACAACATACAAAAAATTCTTATGAAGTAACATTATTTATAGATAACGGATCACAAGAAGAAAAAATAATGAATGCAGAATATAAATTGTTATAATAAATTTATAAGGAGGACAATGAAATGAATTTATTTGGTTTAAAAAAGAAAAAGGATGAAAATTTTGAATTGAACTTAATCAATTATTTCAACAGTAAAAATATTTATCCAAATCCAGTTCAATTATTATTGCCAGAAGCAGTAGGATTATTAAATATAAATGAAAATTGGAAAGGTATATTATCAAATTGTTCAAGAAAAGAAAGAGTTCATAAAACTATTGAATTATGGAAAGAATCAACAAGTCAGTTTAGTAAAATAATAGATGTATTCAAAAGCAAGTTAATATCTATAGATACTATCCTTTATAATAAAGAACTCTATGTGGTATATTCTTTAAAAGCTTATGATGGTTTGATTTATTATTTAGGAAAATTACCAAGAGAATCATATGAAAATTCAATAATGAATAAACTTCCTAAAGAAATACAAGATTTTTATTTACATATTCATGATGGTTTTGTTTTATTCCCTGATGAATGTATGGGACCTGTGAGTTCAGATAAATTTTATTGTTTGGGGGATGATTTATTACAAAGTGAATTTTTAGATGATTATTCTGTTAAAGATACATATATGATCTTTTCAAATGGTGGTGGCGATGGAATTGTTTATGATTTAAGTCAAAATCCACCTAAAGGATTCACTTATTTTCATGGTAATTATGAGGATTGTGACTTTGAGAATAATCCAATTGATGTGATGTGTGAATGGATGAAAATAGGATTAAATGGTGAATAATAGATTTATTTCAATAAGGAGTATGGATGAATATGAGAGATAGTCTTAAAAGATTTTATGAGTATTTAGAATCTGATGAAGATTTAATGTATTGTGTTCGTATTCAGGTGGAATGGAACGAAGAAGCTTTTCTAAAGATGAAACGATTATCTAGAGAAGTCATGAAAGATTATGCTCACGAAGATAATTATCCAAAACGCTTTATTGCTTATTTTATGTGGGAAATTCCTACCATTATCGATATCCTTTCACAGTTTAAACACTGTTCAAAAAAAGATAAATCAAAAGGATATACTGATGAAACATATCACATAATGATTACAGAAAAAATCGATCAATTAAAAAAACTTCAACAAGAGTTTATAAGTTCATTGAATGTGTATTAAGTGTTCATTTATGAATTTTTGTTTATTGGATATGATGTTCATATTTGAACATCTTTTTATTTACTTGTTTTCATACTTAGAAGATGTCATAATTTAAAAAAGATGAATAGTTAAGCTTTAAGAAAGTTCGTAAAACAAATGAATTATCAATAACATGAAATATAAATGTTTTTAAATCACAAAGAAATTTTAATATCATAAATATAAAGCAATAAAACACTTTATAGAATCAATTTAAGATGATTTGCAACTATAATTTGCGCAATTGAGTGTGTATAGTAGGTCGTATGCAACTTTAAGAAAAGTTATGATTGAGTTACAGTCAGAAACGACTGAAATATGAAGGAGGATAAAAATATGAGTGTATCAAAACAACTTATTCATTTAAGAAATGTGAAGGGCATTTCTCAAGAAGAATTGGCTTCTTTGATGAATGTGACAAGACAAGCTGTATCTAAATGGGAGACGGATCAAGCTTTACCAGACAGTGAAAAAATTATTCGTTTAAGTGAGATTTTTGGTGTTACCACAGATTATTTATTGAAGGGAAAGGAAAATGATCCAATCGATATTTATTCACAACATGATTCAAAAGCTGGAACAGATATGTCAGCAGAGGTTACAGAAATTATAGATAATGTTCATCAGATGACAACAACAAAAAGATGTTTAATCGGAATAGGGATTTTCATTTTTGTAGTCATTGTTATTGTGGGTATTATCTTTATAATGAAAATGTAATTGTTATTTATGAATAAGCTTTTATTAAAACAATAAGGTGTTCATTTGGACACCTTTTTTCTTGTTATCTCATAGTAACAATGTCATAATATAAAAAATGAAGTAAATAAGGATATTCTTCAAGGAGAAATAAATATGCGAAGAAAAGATAGAGAAGTTACTGATTTTCATGAAATGATTGATATTATGAAAAAGTGTGATAGTTGTATTGTTGCTATGAATGATAGGGATTTTCCTTATGTTGTTCCAATGAATTTTGGATTAGAAGTTCAGGGAGAACAAGTCTTTTTATATTTCCATTGTGCAATGGAAGGAAAGAAACTTGATTTATTAAAAAAAGATAATCGTGTCACATTTGAGATGGATTGTGATCATAACTTTATTTTATATGAAGAAAGAATGAGTTGTACAATGGGATATTCAAGTGTTATTGGACATGGAACAATTGATAAAGTTGCAGATGAGGATAAGTATGATGCTCTTAAAATAATAATGAGACAATATCATGCAGAGGATTTTAAATTCAATACAGATATGATGAAAGTCACAACAGTTTTAAGATTGACTGTTACGGATATAACGGCTAAACGTAACCATTAATATCTATTAATCATTTAAAAAGAAATGGGAGGGGATATGATGACAAATGAACAAAGAGCAGAAGCCTTGATTCAAAAATATGGATTTGATTTTAAAAAGATTTCAAAAGAAGAAATACGTTTATTAATTAAAACAGAGATTACTCATTTTCAAGAAGGAAGCAGTGAATATTTGCGTTTATTATGTGGTTATCTTTATTGCATAGGGGATATATCTGATGTGAGCTTAATTGAAAGAGCCAAATATGATCTTAATATGGATGTTGGTTGTATGATTGACCAGGAATGGATTGATAGTTTAAAAAATGGTGGTATTGAAGATGAATATGTCAGAACCAGAGATGAAATTATAAAATCTTTTATTTTCTATTATAAAGATTTTAAAGCTGAAGATTATGAAATGTATTTATAAAGAGAAAAAAATGAGCACTTTACGACAATTCAAAGGGGTATTAGTGATAGGAATAATGTAATATGAATAAGAAGGATGGAATAATGGATATGGATAAAAAAGCAAAAGATATTTTACTAAAAACATATTGGTCAAGTTCAGGATGGAAAAATCAACCCTATACAGATCCACTTGATTTTGAATATGCAAAAGCTAAAGGTTTAATGTTTGATCCTATCACAATAACACATGATGAATGTATAAAAAGAATCATTGAAATTATTGATACAATTACCCTAGAACAAGTTACTAAAGCATTTTTATGTAGTTTATCAACACGTCGATTGGATTATCGTTCAGCGATTGCTTCATACAGTATTGCAAAATTATTGATTCCTCATCTATATACGCCAGTTATCTCAGGACATTTTTATCAAGATGGAGAGATTGCGGAAAAATCTCATACTTGTCAAATCTGTCGTGATTTAAAATATGGTATTATTGGAAACGAATATTATCAAGATGTTGATTTAAATGTACTTAATTTTGAACGTATCAAATGGGGTGGAGTTCGTCGTGGTGAACTCATTTATATTCTTTTTGATTTAGAACAATTCATTAAAGAGGATATTTTAGAACCAACAAAGCAAGATTGTGAAATCTTTAAAAATATACTTAAAATGATTCAAACATGTCAACCCAATGATTATCCCAGTGTATTATGTGAGAAAATCAAAGATATTCCTTTCTTTCGATCAAACAAAAACGAAAGATCAATGCTTATTGAAATATTGGCATGTATAGGAATATTAAAACCGGGTTCATATAATAGAACAGTAAAAAATAAAAACGATTGGACCTTTGCTGAATTTTGGCGAGGAGAAGATAGCTATAACAAGGAGATAGTTGATCAATATTTTAGTCAATATTTATTATCGTTTAAGGAGTAAAAGAAAATGACAGAAAAAGAAGCAGTTGAAATTGCTAAGCCTATTGTTAAACAAGTTGTAGATGCTTTGTCAAAAAGAAGATATCAAGATATTTGTCATTATGCAAAACTATATCAAATATCACAACAAACATTGCAGGAAACAATTGAAGAATACTTAACATTAAATGGATTACCTTACATTGATGCATTTGATGTCCCTTGTAATCTTTCTTCAAATGATGACTATCAACAACTTGATTGTGTTGTCTATAATGATGGCAGTGGTTTTACGCTTGATTATGCACTAACAACAGATTCCAATTTCAATGATTTAACTTTACAAATGGAATTTATTTGGACTGAAGAAGATATTATAGAAGCAAGAATTCTAGATGTCCATGTTTTATAAAAAATGATTATTCATTTTATGAGAGGAGGAATTCAATTGATAAGTTCTATATACCGAGGTATATTTTGGATCATATGTCACTATGATGAAGAAAGTTATCCAATATTTGAACCATTTGATTTACTCGCTTTTAAAGTTGAATGTGATGAAAATGGCAATATAATTAGATCATACAATTCAATTAAATGCGAAATCAGGAACATCTTTTAATCATAAAATGCAATAGAATCAATTACCTAAAAAATTAACAAAAAACCATTCTTATCAATATTATCCTCGTGGACGAGTAGAAATAAGACATGGAAAAGCTATTATCTTTCTGAATCCTATTCTTAATCAAGAAATGATTATTGATAAAATATGTTTGGAATTTCATTTGAACTGTGAAAAGATAAAACAAATTGAAGTGAAGTTAGATAGCTCTTATCATTATCATTGTTATTATGATGATGCATCAATATATTAAAAAGGAGAATTTATATGAATTGGAATCATTATTTATTAGAAGAAGAAAATCCCAATCATCCTTATGTAGACTTAGGTCAACTTGAAGGAACCGTTCAAGGAATATATGACTTATCCCAAGTACCTCAAAAGACAAAAGTCTTATCATTAAAAATGCCCCTTAAAAAATATAAACTGACTTACAGTCATTATGAATCAATCTATGAAAATCCAAATATCGAAGCAATCTACTTAAATGAAGTCAATGAAGAAATCATGAATCTTTTAAAAACACTTCCCAATCTTAAATATTTACATATCGCTTGTCTAAAACAAGAGTCAATCATGGATTTATCTTCGCTTTCTCATTTAGAAGTCTTGATTCTATCAACTATAACAAAACTCAACAATATAGACTTTTTATCTGGATTAAAGAATTTAAAAACATTATATATAAGAGATTTTAAGAATTTATATGATTTATCTCCATTATCCAAATTAACCTCTTTACAAGAATTACATTTATCGAGTGGAGGAATGAGTGGAGTAGGAAAACCAATAAAAAGTGTAGAACCATTATCAAGTCTTAAAGAATTACAATATTTATTCTTTGTTTTAGCGATTGAAAATAATGATATTTCACCAATATTTTCATTAAATAAATTAAAATATTTAAAGCTGTTACCACGTTATTATCAAAAAGACCAGCTGAAATTATTACAAGAAAAATTACCCAATACAATGATTGAATAAGGAGATGATTGTAATGATAGAAAAAACAATTTTTCCAGATGATTATGGTATAGCATTTCTTTCTGTTGATTTATTTATGGAAGAAATAAAAAAGAAAAAATGTAAAGCAAGAAAATTTATATCTTATTTTAATAAACATATGGATATTTATTTTGAATTGATTGATAAAGGAATTATAGTTCCGTTTCATCCTGTTAATGCAGGTGATGTTCCTATTTTTATAGAAACAGAAAGTCAGAATTTTGTGTGTCCTCAAGGATATCAAAAAATATTTCAATATGATGATTTTTATTTAAAGGTTGGACCACAAGGTATTGTGACTCTAGCTAGTTTTGGATATCTAGAATATTATGGAAAGAATATAGCTAGTGGAGAAACAAAACGCAGTTATTTTGATTTAGAAGGTAATGAGAGCTTTAGTGCTATAGATTTTCCTCTTGCTCAGGGAGAATATCAGTTTTCATTGATTGCTCTTAAAAAGATTGATAGAACTGAATATGAAATCAAATATGATAAAGGGTATGCTTATGGCTTTTATTTTAGTCAACCACAAGATATGATTAAAGATAATTTAGAAAAATGTGATGATGATCACTATGATTTTCGTTTGATGTCATCAAATCAGGGAGGAAAAATATGCGTAATGATGTAGAAAATATTATTAAAGAATTTCATCTTGATCGAAAACGTATTTTTGAAGTCTCGAAATTCAAATATGCATCAATTATTCACCAAATAGAAAAGACATTTGTTAAAAATGGTCAACATATTCATTGGTCTAATATGGGAAATGGATTTCAATCTCAATGGTCTTGTATTTATAAAGATATCAGTCAACAAATGAACTGGTATCACTTACTTCCTCAAATCATTTTAGATAATAAAGAACCCATCTATGTTCTTTTTGAAGATACAGTTGATTATCAACCAAAATATTGGGTTTATGAAATGTATATTCCAGAACTCATTGTAGTGATCGATAATAGTAATCCTGATGATTTTTATCTTGTTTCTAAAAAATATGATTGGTTAATAAGTGAGTGTCATGAAGAAGTTGTTTGTTTTTTAGGCGATAAGCTTAACTATCAAGTTATAAAATAAACTGAAAGGAAAAAATACAATGTTAACAATACAAGATATGTTTCAAAATCAATCAAAAATAGATGAAGGTGTATTGGTGGAAGTTTCTGATCAATTATGGAAATTAGGAAGTCTACAGGAAATAAAAGAAAAAGTAAGTGAAGATCTTTTTGTGGTCCATGTTGGGATAAATATGATTGGAAATTGGAAAAATGATGGTTGGTGGTGTTTGATATGTGAACAGGCATACCTTGTGCCTTATATTCCAGATGTTTTAAAAATTTTTGGTTTAGAAGAAATGAAAACTGTTTTTGAAAGTATTATTTCTTTATTTCCAGAGTATACAACTTTCTCAAATGAAGATGAAAGTTATTATGATATTGTTAATTTTTTACAGAATGCTCATTTCAAAGTTAATGATGAAAGATTAAATCATATAACAATTGAAAATCGAAAAGCAATGGTAAGATTAATCCATCAAAGATTAGATAGACTAGAAGATATCACTGATCCTTTATGGGGTTATGGAAGTCAATGTGATGGGTGGAAGTCAGTATTAGATTTTATTGCTTTAAAGATATAGAAAAGTCGAGGTATTCATTATGTATGAGGGAAGTAGAAAAAAACAACGTGGTCAAAAACGTAAGTTAGAAAAAATGTTTTCTTATATTGATTGTTTTGAACCTTGTTGGAATCAGGATGTTTTGTATGAACATTTTCATGTTCCAAGTGATCCATTTATAGAAAGGGCAAAAACATCAAATCAAGTGAAAAGAAGCTTTTATCAAAAATGGTTATCCACAACAAAAAAATTTATTGAAGAAAAACCACAAGATTTAAAGTTTTGTAAGATTGTTGCTTTATTATCAATTCCTAATCTTTGGAGCAGTGAAATCATTATTTTTTTTGATAAGAGTTATTATGAGTCTTTTTTTGAACGTCATGACGATTATCAAAAATGGATTTTGATAGAGAATGATTCATTTGCAAAAAGACAAAGCTTAAATATTGATCTTTGTGAAATGGGAATAAGACAATTTATAAATGATGAAGGTGACATATTTACTAATGAATTGTGGTTTTATGGTGAAGTTGTAGAGTTTATTTCATAATTAAATATTTATTGATGAAGGGAGATTAAAGTTTTATGGAATTGCAATTTTATAGTGTTGCTGTTTGTTATACGAATTGTGTTGAATCACTTATGGATGAAATGCATTCACTTGAAAAGTTGGCTTTGTCATGGGATTTTCCTTATGATATTTCAATAACTGTACGTTGTGGCAAGAATGTAGGGCGAACATTTCGACGATTTTATCAAAAAGAACAGACTTTAATGCTTGATATTCGTCAAGAAGATAGTGATTATATGGTTCTATCTAAAAATGAACAGAGAGAACATTTAGGAAAATTGATATATTCTTACTTAAAAGAAAGTATAAAAAAATATCCCCAGTTTGCGACAATATCCCAACAAGAATATTTGATAACTAGGTTTGAACAATGGATGAAAGAAAATAATTGGTTAGATGGTAAAATTGAAAAAGCTAGAATTATGTTAAAGGCTAACCAAGATACAAATGAAGTAGCTGAGACTTTGAAAATGTCTTTAGCAGAAGTAGAAGATATCCTTATTCATATGGATGAAACTGAAAAAAGAGAAGAAATACATTCAGATAATCAAAAAGCTATAAAAGATTGTAATTGGACATATTAAAAATAAATATGCTTTTTATTATTTAAATACAAGTCAAGACACTTTTAAAAAAGTGTCTTTTAAATTTATATAAAAGTGATAAACACTTTTTATTGTGACTAATTTGTGATAAAATAACAAAAATGAAAGGAAATTCAATTCATCTTTTTGAAAGGAGAATTTTATGAAAAAGCATTTACTATTATTTATTAATTCACTTTTGGTATTAATATTAGTGATTGGTTTTACTTTAACTGCTTTTATGAGTCAACAAACATATAAACCAGTAATTGAAGATGATATTGAAAATATCTCAAAATTAACGGCATCTAATATTTATGCAGAAATTAAGGGAGATATGATGAAACCATTATTTGTGGCTCAAACAATGGCTTCAGATTCATTTTTAAAAAATTGGTTATATGCCGAAAAGAAAAATCCTCAAGATACAAATCATCAAAAACAGATGAAAGAATATTTGAATACATATCGTCAAAAGTATCAATATGATTCGGTTTTTACGATTTCAGCATATAGCAATACTTACTTTTATTATGATGGGGTTAATAAGGTTGTCAGCCCAGAAAATGAACATGATGATTGGTATTATGATTTTGTTGATAGTCAATTACCTTATCGTTTGAATATTGATACAGATGAAGTGAATGCTAATGAATTAACAGTTTTTGTAGACTGTCGAATTGAAGGTAAAGATGGTGAATTTTTAGGGGTTACGGGGGTTGGAGTTAAGATGAGTAAGTTACAAGACTTACTTAAGAAATATGAAACGGATTATGATTTACAAGCAATCCTTATTGATCAAAGTGGAAAAATAACTGTCAGTTCTGATTCACATAAGATAGAAAATATAAATGTTTTTGATGATACGATTTTAAAAGAATTTAAAACCCAGATTTTAGAGGATAAAAAATCATTTCAAATGAATTGGTATCCTCAATCAGAGGCAAATCAATGTATTATTTCTTGTTATGTAGATAATTTAAATTGGTATTTGATTGTAACCAAGGATACGCAACCATTACGTACATCATTTCAAGAATTAATTAAAAAAGATATTTTCATTATGATGATTATGTTAGTCATGTTATTGATGTTAATTACTTTTATTATTCGTTGGTATAATAAACGTTTATCATTATTATTAAATATTGATCATTTAACTGGTTTACCAAATCAACAATCTTTTAAAGAAAAATTTGAATGTCTTAATGAATCAGAAAAATGTGTTATCTTTATGTTCGATTTAGATCATTTCAAATCTATTAATGATACAGATGGACACTTAGAAGGTAATCGTATTTTATCCCAAATTGCTTCAGCATTAAAAGAATCAATGAATGGTTATGGAATTGCTGCACGTTGGGGTGGGGATGAGTTTATTGGTGTTTTTAAATGTCCATTATCAAAAGCTCAGGATATTTTACAAAGAATGCAACTTCAACTCCAACATGAATGTCATTTTAGTGGCGGAGCTGTCACGATAAGTATTGGGATGACTGAGATTTTAGCTGATATGAGTTTGGATGATTTGACGAAATTAGCGGATGAGGCTTTATATGAAGCTAAGGCTTATGGGGGAAATACAATCGTTATAAAATAAAAAGTAGCTACGGCTACTTTTTAATTACATTTGAACATAATTCTTTCCATTTCGTTTTGCAATATAGAGACGTTGATCAGCTTCTTCAAAAATATCTTTTAAAGATTCAAATATATTTTCTCTAAAACAACATCCTATAGAAATCGTAAAATGAATATCTTTATCACCAATATGCAATAGACATGATTCACATTCATAACGAATCTGTTCAGCAATTTGATAAAGCTGTTCAATGGTTATATCATTTATCAATAAGATAAATTCCTCTCCTCCAAATCGAGCAATAATCCCGTGTTGTTTATACTTATCCATAATTTGAGTAACTTTTCGAATGACTTCATCACCTTGAATATGCCCATAAGTATCATTAATGACTTTAAAATCATCAATATCAATCATCAAAGCACCTATCGATTGATGATTCTCTTTAGCCTTTAAAAGCATACTTTCACCTTGTTGCATTAATGCACTACGATTATAAGTCCCTGTTAAATAATCAAAACTTGCTTTCACCAACGCTTCTTCAAAACGATATATATTTTGTAATGCAATAGCAACATAATCAGCAAAAACCTGTAAAAGACTTTGATCAGTTTGACTAAAAAAGTTGATTTGGAATGAACCAAAATAGATAACTGCTAATAAATTATTTTGATAAGTTATCGGCTGTAAAAGAACAGAACGTAAATTCTTTTGATAAAGCTCTCCTAAATCAATACAAGTTGAATCGCCTTCAAGAATATTTGAATAAGTAATAGATTGTCGCTCATCTACACACTTTTGTAATAAAGAATTTTGAGATGAAAAAATGGTATTATCTAAAGATTTAAATTCTGTTTTTTGTTCATCATAAAGAAGTAAACGACAAATATCAAATTTAAAGATTTGAGGAAGTCTTTCTTTAATAACGTCAATCAATTGATTTCTTGTTAATGAAGATGTTACGATTTTACCAAAAGAAGTAATATCAAGTAATCTTTGATATAAAACTTCGTACGATAACATCCGATTCTTTTGCCAAACATCTTCCAATTCATGACGATACATATCATCAATAAACCTGACATATTGATGACTTCGTATACGCGCTTCATTTAAATGCTTGTAAGCTTCTTTATATTGCCCTTGTTTAGCTTTAAGAAAAGACATTTCTTCTCGAATACGCAATTTATTTCCAAGTAAATTATTAAAATTATCATAAACAATCTGATAATAGATTTCAGCCTTTTCAAAATCTTCCATAAATAAATAATAACGAGCATAAACCAAATAAACTTCAGCATTATCCAATAAATCATTATCTTCAAAAGAATATGTCTTTTGTAAAACCTCAAAACAACGTTTTGCTTCTTCACGATTTTCTTCTAACATAGCAATTTCAACCGAAAACTTATTAAAAATCTGAAGATTAAATAGTTCTGTTTGTTGCAGATAAGAAGCATATTCCTTTAAAATTTCTTTTGCCTTTTTAACTTCTTTTGCACTGATACATAAGTTCATTAATAAAAAGATTGTGACAATATAATTACTATCACCAATAATATCATGCTTTTGTAACGTTTCTTCAACTTGCTGGATAGCTTTTTTATAAAGTCCAAACTCAGCTAAAATAATTGCTCCATTATTTAAAAAAGCCGAATAATAAGTTATTCTTCCATTCTTTTCAGCCATCGGCATGGCTTTAAGAATCTCCATATAAGCTCCACCATAGTTTTCCTTAAGAATCTCCACCAGAACTGCATTATTAGCAACAGTTAAAATACCTTCCATATTTTCATAACCAGGAATTTGCATAAATAGTTCACGGGCTTTTTCATTATAGGCAATGGCCTTATCTAAATCTCTTGTATAATAAAGATAAAACCACATCGCATAACCTAATGCTATTGAATAGGTATAATTTTGTTTTTTAGCAATGGCTTGAAATTGTTCTAAAATTGGAAAAAGTTCATCTTGTAAACCAATGTTTTCTAAGACTAATCTTTTTAATTTTGTATTGACTTCTTCTGTTTTTTCAAATTGTTCAAAATATTCATTAAAAGTTCTTTGTAATTCTTCTCTCATCATATAATCCTCTAATCATATTTCTATCATACACTATTTTTATTTTGAAATATAGCGAAAGCAAGAAATTAATC
>OFML01000397.1_pt1 | contig 38058 bp, 28 predicted proteins | sample 1541831 | NCBI WGS metagenome assembly OFML01 (sample SAMN04209237, study PRJEB22552) | human gut metagenome | biome: gut; material: feces | host: Homo sapiens | place: USA: Oklahoma | reverse complement strand
GTCACATGGGCCATGCGGGCAAATTCACCGGATGAATAGTAGCCTGGTTTTTTCAACTTACTTTCCTTCCTACTTCTTTACAATTGTTCCAATTTTTCTTAACGGTTTTGTCAGCTTCCATGAAGTTGAATTTTCATAATCTTCTATGATCGCTTCCAACTCTTTTATTTTATTATCTCTGTCTGCTATGTCTTTTTTTAACATAAGTTTTTGCTGTTCATTTCTTCGTATTTCATTTTCAAATACTTCTTCCTTTTTCTTTATGTTTTGAATTATTTCTTGTACTTTCCAATCATTATAAAGATGTTCTCCTGTTAATTCATAAAACTTTTTTATATTTAATTCATATTTACTTTCCAAAATATCTGCCGTTATTTTATCTTGAAGTAAGTTTATCAAATATTCTATACCAACATTTGATATAGTTCTTCCCTGTCCTACAGGACTACACAATAAAAATGCTTTTTCACATTCCAATTCTTCTCTTGATTCAGCATTATTATTTTTAAAATATTTTCCAAATGTTTTTTTCAACACTACATCCGACATTTCATCAAAAAAATGTCTTCTGATATCCACATATTCATTATATGTTCTAGTCATATTCTCTTCCGAAGTATTACTATTATTTATTTCATTATCATATCTTCTCATTCTAACTAATTTTTTACTTATCACGGCCATCGGACATTTTTTTGCAACCCTAACCCAATAATCAAAGTCATGTAATTGTCTATATGCAATATTAAATTCTCCTATTTCTACCATAAGTTTTGTTGTCATAAGTACTGATGTCATTGGTAAACAATTCCCAATAAAGAAAAATGTTTCCAACCATTCCTCTTGACTTTCATAATTTACTGCATATAATTTTTCCAACTCCGAGTCAATTATTTGATCCTTCTCATTAATAATTGCTGCATGCGTAAAACAGATTTTTTGTTCTGAATGATTTTTCAAATATTCCACTTGAATCTCTAACTTGTTTTTTTCCCATAAATCATCACTATCAATTCGTGCAAAATATTCTCCGCGCACTTTTTTCATTCCAATATTAGTCACTGCACATATTTGCTTATTTTCTTTTTCTTCATACAACTCAATTCTCGGATCTTCTATACTATTTATAATTTCAACTGAATTATCAGTCGATCCATCATCGACAATAATCAATTGAAGTTTCGAATATGTTTGCTCCAACACACTTCTTATCGATTTTTCAATTGTGTCCGCATGATTATAATTAACCATCAATACACTTACAAGATCTTTTTTCATTATTGTCCAATTCCTCTCCGTCAACACATATATATTATATTTCAATCTTTATTCTTTGATTTTATAATATTATTAAATATCTTTTTAAAATTCAAACATATAATCCGGATAATCATTATGCCCCGTCTCTAAACAATTTCCATCAACAGTTATTTTTATTCTATCCGCCCGATATGCTTTTATAAAAGTATTGCAGATTCCACCAACAACATAATACTCTTGCGTAGAACCACACGACATAATATACTCTTTAAATTTTTGATCAAAATCAATGTTTATACTCTGCATTCCGTCAATTTCCGATACTTCAAATTTATTAATCTTTATATCTTTATCTATTACTCCTTTATCCGCTAAAGCATTCAATACATTTTCCGGTGTAAGTTCTTTTATTTTTACCATATCCGCAGTAAAAGCAGTTGCATCATCATTACTGTAAAACACACTGATTGTAACATCTTTTTTTGTTTCCGTTTCTGATTTTGATTCTTTATTTTCGTCACTTTCACTTGTTGTATCATTATCCTGCGTTTCTTTTTCTTCTTTTGCTTCTTTTGCTTCTTCTTTGTCAGAATCCTTCTTCGTATTGATTTCTAATTTTTCTTCCTGCTTTTTATCTTGTCCATTTTTCGAAATGTCATTTGTTTTTCCGCTTTCATTACATGCAGTTAACATTGCTATACTTAATATCGTAATTATAAATATTCTTTTCTTCATGTTTCCACACCTCCCCATGTTTTTCTATTTATCGGACTTATATATTTCTATTATAAAATAATTCCTGACTTTTCACAATGAAAAGTCAGGAATATGCATCTTAACTATTTAAACAATCTATATAAGAATTTAACAAAAAATACAATATATAACACAAACAGTAATACTACGCAAAATGTCTCCATATCAAAACGGTTCGTTACTGTTTTTGCAATCAATGTACCATCAACATTATTACCGTTAATTAAGAGTTCAGTTCCTTTTTCTGTCTTTGGTTCGTAAGAGAAACCAACTCCTAATGTTTTCTCTACATCACCGTCAGGATTTTCTACATACAGCGTATATGTCTTTCCTTTACACTCTGAAATCCTGTCAAATCTAAAAACATTAAACTTACTATTTTTAATGTCTTTTAATTTCAATTCAGTTTTTGCTACAATCTTGCCTGTCTCATCATCTTTTAATAAAATCTTTACTGTAGAATCTGCCGGTGCTCCTTGTATGGAACATTTGATTGTTATTCCATCCAGATAGTCCTCTTCCGACACAAATTTCTGTTCAATTTTTCCCGAAAGCACTCCGGTACCCATATATTTACTGGTATCTATTCTGTTATCATACAAAATATGCGTTTTGGCAATATGCGCATATAAAAAGCTAAACATTATAATTACAGCTATGCCAATAACCCATTTCATTATTTTCTTCATTATTGGTCTCCTTTATGAATTTTTATATTCACTACAAATTGGCTCCGCATCTCCAAATCGTTTTAAAACTCCATGATCCAACCAAACAACTTTATTGCATATCGATTCTACCTGTTCAATACTGTGTGAGACGAAAAGAATCGTTGTTCCTCTGTCCATCATACTTCTGATTCTTGCTTCACATTTTTGTTGGAATCTAAAATCTCCTACTGAAAGAACTTCATCTACGATCATAATGTCCGGTGTCCCAATCGTCGCAATCGCAAACGCCAGTCTGGATACCATTCCTGATGAAAAATTCTTAACCGGAACATCCATAAAGTTTTGTAATTCTGAAAATTCTACAATTTCATCATAATATGAATTCATCATTTCCCTTGAATATCCCAGCAGAGCTCCATTCAGGAAAATATTCTCTCGCGCAGTTAAATCAAAGTCGAATCCTGCTCCTAATTCAATCAACGGTGCAACCGTTCCAAACACACTTACAGATCCCTTAGTTGGTTTCAATACTCCTGCAATCGTCTTTAACATCGTACTTTTTCCACTACCGTTCAAACCGATCAGACCTAACGACTCTCCACGGTATACTTCAAATGACACATCTTTTAATGCCCAGAATTCATTATATGACACTTGCTTTTTTAAACTCTTTATAATATATTCTTTCAGACTGTCAAACTTCTCAGACGCAAGATTAAATTTCATAGATACATGATCTACTTTAATAATTAATTCTTTCTCCATGTCATACTCCTAAATATTTAAAATAAACTGATCCTGGTTTCTATAGAATACATAAAATCCAATAATCAAGAATACAACAGTTTCCACAACTGCAACTATCAGCTGACCTATACTGAACACCATGTTATTAATCATTACATCTCTGAACATCATCAGAATATTCGTCAATGGATTTAACATAACAATCTTATATAACCATCCCGGTAAAATTGACATCGGATAAATCACAGGTGTCAAATACGTCAATGCGGTCAGAAATACAGAGTATAAATGCATAATATCTCTGAACTTGACTGTGACTGCTGATAAGATCATACCAACTCCTAATGAGAACAATACTAATAACATCAGCGGAATTGGTGACAGCATTACTGTCCAGTGTAATTCCGAACGCATAGCCATCATAACCAGAAGTAATGCAGTAAATGAAGCCATCAGATTAATAAAGCTTGAAAATACTCTGGAAATAACAAATAAGTATTTCGGTACATATACCTTTTTGATCAATGCTGCATTTCCGGTAATTGCAGACATTGCACTCGATGTAGATTCACTATAAAAATTAAATACAATCTGTCCACTTAATAAATACAGCGGAAAATTTTCAACATCAAATTTAAATAAGTTTGAAAATACTACAGATAAGATAATCATCATAAGCAATGGATTTAACAATGTCCACAGCACACCCAAAACCGATCTTCGATATTTAATTTTAATATCTCTTGAAACCAATTCACTTAAGAGCGGTCTGAATTTCAAAAAATTTTGTATATATCTTGACATATTCTCCTCCAAAAATCATTATTTACAAACGACAATATATTTTAGCATATTCTTTTCTAAATCTCAACCTATTAGCAATATTCTGATAATTAATTGTATAATTCTTACCAAAATAATAGGCGGCTGATGTATTTCATCAACCACCTATATTCATTATTAATGATATACTACCACTGTACTTCCTGTTGGAATAGTATCATAAATCCATTTTGCATTATTAATATTTAATCTGACACATCCATGTGAAAGTGGCATTCCCAGTCTTCCATCCATTAATGTTCCATTTTTATTGTACAAAACTGAATGGAACAAATAATTTCCTCTGAACTGTGTATACCAGTAACATCTCGCCGAACCCGAATCAAAATAGTAACCTTTACTTCCCACCTGGAATGTTCCTTCCACAGTTGGTGTACTTGGTGCTCCATCTGAACAGTCCCAATACTGAATGCAACGCCAGTTTCCCTGCCATCCCTGATAGATTCCTACTTTATGTGTACTTCTGTTTACCAGTAACAAGTATGGGGTTCTGCTTGAATACATATTTGCTTTTGCATTCATAAACTGCTGTGCTGTCTGGATTCTTTCCAGTGAGTAGCTTGTTGAACCAACTGCACTTCTTACACCGTTTTTTGCGACATATGCATGTGTATTGTATTTTCCACCATGCTTGTGATTATTACTGTCTACAGTAACACTCCATGTACCGTTCCCTCTGTTAACACCACTATACCAAACGATATCATCCTGACCGTTTGTTTCACTCCATGTAGGGAAAAGTACTTGTTCTCCATCAGCTCCCAAAAGCCATATTTCTCTTTGCGTTCCACTTACATATCTATTATATATATAATTCTCCGCATTAATTATTTGAGAAGTTCCACCTACACCCGAAAAAATACCATTTCCCATAGTTGCATAAACATTTATCTTATAATTTCCAAAATGATAAGCATGGTTCTTCACATTCATTATAGCAGAATATATACCTTCTGCTTCTTTTATTGCTGTATACCAAACAATATCACTCTGATTATCTGCACACCACATAGGAATTTGCACTGTTTGTACACTAGATGGTGCAAACACACCTGAAACAGTCACTTTAAAAGTTCCTTTGTTTCCATTTACTTCCGAAACCTGTATTCCTGCACACTTCGTTGCCTGGCTAACATTAAATGTAGTGCTTGCAATTCCCTGCAATTCATTATTCCGGGTTATGTAATAGGCATTAACATTATACGCTCCTAATTCTTTATGGTTTGTAATAGATACTTTCAATCCATAATTATGTTTTCCTAAATTTTCAGCCGTGTACCATCTGAGATCATTCTGTCCACCTGCATTTCCCCAAACGGCAAAAAGCACTCCTTTTTCTCCTCCCGGAACTTTCAGATTATTCAAATTCAATTGATACACACTCTCAGAACCGTCTATATCTTTCGCTGTAAGATTATCATAATCCGGCGACATATCACACTGCGTTCCCTCAACTCCCGTAAGCATTCCTGTAATATCTGTCATATATACATCAATCCAGTATATTCCACTATGATACTTATGATTCTTTATGTTCGTTTCCACAACATATTCATTTTTGGCATTCTTTTTGGCTGTATACCATACCAAATTTCCCTGATTTTTATCAGACCAAATTGGAATCAATATATTCTTTATCAATCCGGCATTCTTATTAACTGGAACTGTTATCTTTAACTTACCGCTTTCCTTATCTGACTCTACTTGCATTTTTCCCAATGCTGGTGATTCAACAGAAATATTAGTATTTCCTAACCCCATTAAATTTCCATTTGGTTGAACCGCATACGCATTAATCCAATATTTGCCTAAACCTTTATGTTTAGAAACATCCAAATTTATTTCATATTGATCTTTTGCATTCTTTTTAGCTGTGTACCAAATCAAATCATCTTGTCCATTGACCTCACTCCATATCGGAACCAAAACACTTGTCGCTCCACCCGGAACTTCAAAATCTTTTATGGTCACAAGATAATTTAATCCATCTTTTTCTTTGATGTCTATGCTTCCCTGTCTTAACATCATTTCAGTTTCCAGACTGCTTACACCATATTGTCTTCCCGTCACATCTGTAATATAAACACCAACATTATATTTTCCAAGAGAATATTTGTGTTTCTTTATGTTCACATCTACCACATATTCATCGCTATCCGACATTTTCTTGGCCGTATACCAAACTAGATCATCCTGTCCATTCACGTCACTCCATACTGGAACCATTATATTATCAATATATTCCGCATTTTTAATATCTGATAATCTTATTAAAAATGTACCACTTTCCTGATTTTTATCCTCAACTTTTATTGTTCCAATCTCTGGATTATTGACAAAAAATTCTGACATTCCTAATTTAATTAAATTCCCCGTTTTGGTTTCTCCATAAACGTGAACATTATATTTCCCCAATCCTTTATGATTACGAATATCTACAGTTAACGAATAATGATTTTCATCTAATTTTTTAGATGTATACCAAATCAAATCATCCTGTCCATTTATATCACTCCATACAGGTATTAATACGTTTTTAATGCCTCCCGGTATTCTCACATTATCCACGTTAATGTCTATTTGTAATCTGTCTTTTGCATTTTGTTTAATCTCAGTTTCGACATCCTTTTTTTCAAACTCAAAAGATGTTCCGGCAATACCAATTTGCATACCATCAGTATTAATTGCATACACACCCACATTGTATTTTTCTAACTGATATTTATGATTAGCCACACTGTCTCTTACTACATATTGATTTTTATCATTTTTTGTTGCAATAAACCACTGCAAATCATCTTGCCCATTTGTATCACACCAGACAGCCATCAACACTTGGCTTATCTTTTCCTTATTCTGTAAATCAGATAATATAATTGAAAACGTTCCATCCGTTTCATCAATATCTTCTATCGTCACCTTGCCAGTTATAGCAGCCTTATCCACTTGTACAGTTTCCTGTTCCTGTAATCCATCATTCGCTGTTATCTGTTCTTGCTTCTGCACATAACCAATATCCTCATCTGTCACACTTTCGCCAACAACTACCTGTCCTTTTTCATCATCAGGTGCATCAGCATAACTAACTACAGTTCCAACTGCCAAGCAAAACATTAAGCTTGCAATAGCAATCAATCTTTTTTTCATACAGCCACCTCTTTTTCACCTTTCATTCCTCGAATTCTAAAAATATTTGCTGAATAAAAATATTTTCAGATTTTATAAAATAATCATATCATCTTTTTCCATGTTTGAAAACAAAAAATGTCTTGTAAAATGCTTTACTTGCATTTTACAAGACATTTCTTTTAACATGTCTTTAAATTTTTTATCATATTCAATAACTTCTCCGCATATCCCGCATCTGTAGCCCAACCTATTCCATATGGATTGTTCGCTTTACTTAACCATTGTACATAAGGCGCCTTATTTCTCAACCAACTCCCCCATCGTGGATCAACACATGGGTTATTCAATGCTACATCACTTGCGTAACATTTCAAATGCTGTATCTGTGCTCTAATTCCTTCGCGTACATCACTGAATTCGTTTCCCGGAACACCTCCTGTTGCACCTATGCCGGCAAAATTATACTGATTAGGTTTTACGTCCCCACCAAATTTTAAAAATCCGGTTTCTAGCATAGCCTGTGCAAATGCAACCTCTACACGAACACCTTCTGCTTCTGCTTCTTGCTTAAAAATTGTACAATAGGTTTCTATATTAGCAGCTCCTCCTTTTGCCAATACTCCATTATATTGACTTAAGCGACCCGAATACTGATCATATGTCAGATTATTCTTTTTATAATATGTAACCATCTGAGCAATCGTTACATCCGAATGTCCCATTATTGTATATAATCCTGTATTTTTTATTTCCTGCGTGCAGCCACCAATTCCTACTTGCATTCCGTTTCCAGTTTCCAAATAAACATTTATTTTATATGTTCCCGCATGCTTTTTATGATTTGCTATATTCACAGTAGCTTTGTATGTTGTACTATTAATTTTTGTTGCCTGATACCATACCAAATCACTTTGGTCACTTGCACACCAAACAGGAACCATCACAGCCTCTACACCAGATACTGACTTAATATTATTTATCGTTACATTGAAGTTTCCACTGCTCTCGTTATATTCAGACACACTGATTCCCGCTGTTGGCCTACTTACATTGAAGGTCGTTGTTTTCGTCTTCACACTTCCGTTTGCCAATGTAATATATGCATGTACATTATACGTTCCAAGTGTTTTGTGATCCTTGATCTTCACTGTCTTTGTCCATGTACCGGCATTCTTTTTCTCTGCTCCGTACCAGATCAGATCATCCTGGCCTCCCTGTACGCTCCATACTGCAAACTGTACCTGACGGATATTTCCATATACTCCTGCGTTTGTCAGACTTACCTGAAATTCTTTCTCAGTTCCTACTGCATCTTTTGCTTCCAGATATATATTCGGTGCTTTCATCTGACAGCTGCCTGATGTGATTCCTGTCTGAATTCCATTTCCATCTACGATATAACATGCAATCTGGTAAGTTCCTTCATTGTAATTATGGTTTCCCATATCAATTGTTATCTTATAGGTTCCATTTGACTGTTTTTGAGCCGTATACCATACCAGATCACTTTGATTTCCCTGGCTCCATACCGGAATCAATACTGCACTTATTCCTGATTTACTTTGAATATTACTTACGGTTACTTCTGTTGTTCCTTTTTCCTTATCCTGTGTACCTACCGTCAATTTTGCTGTCGGCCGGCTTACATTGAAAGTTGTTGTCTTTGTCTTCACACTTCCGTTTGCCAATGTAATATATGCATGTACATTATACGTTCCAAGTGTTTTGTGATCCTTGATCTTCACTGTCTTTGTCCATGTACCGGCATTCTTTTTCTCTGCTCCGTACCAGATCAGATCATCCTGGCCTCCCTGTACGCTCCATACTGCAAACTGTACCTGACGAATATTTCCATACGCCGATGCATTACCCAAGGTAACCTGAAATTCCTTTTCTGTTCCTGCTGTATCTTTTACATTTAAATATGTATTTGGCAGTTTCATCTCACATGTAGTAGAAGCAATTCCCGTCTGAATTCCATTTCCGTCTACAATATAGCATGCAATTCGATAGATTCCTTCATTATAATTATGATTTCCCATATCAATTGTAATCTTATAGCTTCCATTTGACTGTTTTTGAGCCGTATACCATACCAAATCACTTTGATTTCCCTGACTCCATACCGGAACCAACACTGAATTTATTCCTGATTTACTTTGGATATTACTTATTGTTACTTCTGCTGTTCCATTTGAACCATTTTGTTTTTCCACCGTAAGCTTCGCTGTTGGTTTCGTAACATTAAATGACATTGCTTTTAAGAATACACTTGTTCCATCGTTCAGTACTGCATAAGCATGTACATTATATTTTCCATATCTTTTATAATTCTTTACAGCAATATTGGTTGACCAGACATTTCCACTTTTTGTTCCTGTATACCAGTTCAAATCATCCTGTCCGTTTTGATCACTCCATACAGCAAACTGAATTCGATTTAACGTATCTGGAACATTTGTAATTTCCGCAGAAGCCTTAAAGTTTTTTTCTTCTCCTGTTGTATCCTGAACTTTACAATTTGCACTACTATTGTACATATTACAGGTCATTGTTTGTACACAGGTTACTTTTTCATTCTTATCACATTTATAAATGTGTATATTGTATATTCCATCTGCATTTTTGTAATTAGTGGTATTATAATTAATCTCTACATCATTTCCTGATTGCTTATTAACTATAGTCCATAAATTATTTGGATCTTGACCGTTTTTATTTGACCAAACAGCAACTCTGTAACTTTCACCATCTGAAAGCTTTCCATTTATCTTTACCGTAAATGTTCTTGCAAAATCATTTTTCTTTATAACTGATGCTGTAAATTTACCAGAATCCTCTTCTTTTGACAAATTAAAATACTTTGCAATTCCTGTAGCATCAGCAATTCCCACTTTCTTAATAAAGCTTTCCTGCTTCAACTTTTCTGCATCTGCAGAATTTGTTAAAAACGCATGTTCCACAATAATTCCAGGGAAACCTGCTAATTTACTATTTCGTATAACGCTATAATAATCAGCAATACTTCCATCTGAATATTTCGAACCACTTTCAGAATTTCGTATTTTTACACCTCTGTTTGCCAATCCCAAGCTAACAAGTTCATTTTCAATATCTGAAGCCAACTTCTGTCCATTGTTATGTATTTCCGAATTATAGCTACTATTCGGATACCATACCTCAGCTCCTGTTGCCGCCGGGCTTGCCGAATTCATATGAATACTTACAAATACATCCGCTCCCCAGTTTTTTGCCATCTACACGTTCTTCCAGTCCTACCGCAACGTCTGTACTTCTTGTCATATATACCGTAACGCCTGAATATTTTTCCAGTTCTTCTTTACAATACTGTGCAATTTTCAAAGTAAGATTTTTCTCAACCAGACCATTAGCAGCGGCACCACCGTCACTTCCGCCATGTCCCGGATCCAATACTACAACTTTATTCCGGCTTCTTACAGTCCTTCCTTCCAGACTTTCCGCTGAAATTGCTGACTCCGTTTCACTCAATGTTGATGCAATATCTGTTGATGCAGAAACTAACTTTCCAGACTCTACATCAACTACCGATGCTTCTACTGCCTGTTCCGCATTTGTGTCACTGTTTCCAGCTTCATAGCCTTCATACACTTCATCTACACCAAACTTTGCATTAACACCTATTGCTTCTAAATCAACAGAGTTCTCTACACCATTCAGAATATACGTAAATGTCTTTGCACTGTAAACACCTTTTTCTTCGGCAGAAAAATTATATGAAAACAGGAACAACTCTGCATCTTTTTTCCCAAATGCAAATTCTGTTACAGTTCCATCACTTTTTTGAAAGCTTAATCGTGGCTGTTCAATATTTTCTGTTCCTTTTCCAAACGACACAACTACCTGCTGTTCCCCCGGACTTTGCAGATATCCCTGATCTACTGCCAGATAATTAATAACCGGCTGTTCTTCGTTTGAATTATCTGTTAAGGTGCTATTTTCTTCTACATTACCAACTTGATTCTGTGTATCACTATTCTCATTTTCATAATTAACACCCGAATCATCCTGTGATATTGTGTTTATATCTTCATTATCATTTTGAGTTTCTACTGTTGTATTACTGTTCTCCTGCACCTCTGCAGCTACCACGTTAACACTTCCCGCAACAGTTGACCAAAGCATAAGTGCAGATAAGAAAACTGCTATTTTTCTTTTCATCTTTTTCCCTCTCTTTTATTTATCCCAACGTGAATGGAGCCTTATCAATTGGAAAATTCGGATTGTAGAACGGATCTCCTTTTTCTAATATTTCTGGCCATTTCTTCTGGAATTTTGCAACTTCGCCCTCAAAGCGCTTTAATTTTTCTGGTGTATCCTCATATCCTCTTGATTTCGATTCATAATGGTACCACTCTGAAAATGCATTAAATACAACCCACTTACCAGTTTCTCTTACTTTCAGACAGTAGTCTACATCATTACATGCAACAACAAATTGTTCATCGAATCCACCAACCTGCTCAAACAGTTCTTTTTTAGTAATCATACAGGCTGCTGTAACAGCGCTATAATTACAGTTAATCTGTGCTCTGACCATATATCCATAATCATCTCTTCGGATTCCTATATTTACATGTCCTGCATATCCGCCGAATCCTACTACAACACCAGCATGCTGTACTGTATCATCCGAATATAACAGTTTTGCACCAACAACACCGACATCTTCTCTCATACAGCATCCCAGCAATTCATTGATAGCTGTCGGGGTAATCATCTCTGTATCGTTATTTAAGAAGAGTAAATATTCTCCTTTTGCAAAGCTCACACCGTAATTGTTAATAGCAGAATAATTGAATCCCTCTTCCCACTTGACCACTTTTACATTCTCATACTCTTTCTGGAGTTTTTCATAATATGCAAAAGTTTTGTCTTCTGTACTGTTATTTTCAACGATGATAAATTCAATATTTTTATATTCGCTTTTATTTATAATTGATTTTACACATTTATCCAAGTCATCTGTATGATCTTTATTCGGAATGATAATCGAAACAAGTGGATTGCCCGGAGTCTCATAAATCACATGATACATTCCCCAAAGTCCTGTATGTTCTACTTTAGCTTTCACACCTATACGTTTAAAGTGATCTTCGATTGCTCTTTTTCCTGCGTCATAAGCATACATTTTACTTGCCGGATCACCTGCAACAGAATTCATATGTATTCTCCAATGATATAATATCATCGGAATATGTTTAATGCTGTCTGCATTTTCAATACATCTGAACATCAGATCGTAATCCTGTGAGCCATCATATTCTGGTCTAAATCCACCAATTTCTTTAATAATATTTGTTTTCACAACAAAGAAATGGGTAATATAGTTATGTGAACAGAATAAATCCATACTGAAATCAGGCTTAAAGTTTGGATCATTATGTTCTTTCCCATCTCCGGTAATCTTGTCTTCATCTGTATATAAGATGTCATACTCTTTTTCCTGTAATGCTTTTACCACTTCATATAAAGCATTCGGTGCAAGAATATCATCATGATCAAACAATCCTACATACTCACCGGTTGCCAGTTCTAACGCTGCATTCGTATTTCCTGAAATTCCTTCATTTTTTTCCAGTAATGTATATTTAATTCTGTCATCCTGTTTTGCATATTTTTCCAATTCAGCCTCTACTGCAGCATCACCTTCGCTTCCGTCAGCAATACATAATTCCCAATTGCTATATGTCTGATCAACAACAGAATCTATCATTTCTCTCAGGAAATTAATCGGTGTTTTGTATGTCGGAACAATAATACTGATCTTTGGTTCGAATTCGAATTTAACTTTTTTCTGCTTTTCAAGTTCTTCTTTTGTTGGTTTATTTAATTCAAACCATTCACCGTACGGCATTGCAGATGCATTTACACGACTTACAATATATTCCTTCAGTCCTTTTACACCATGTTTTCTGATATGGTTAATTCCTTTTTCTATATTTTTCTTATTGATGCATTTTACTAATTGTTTTGCAAAGCCCCTGCGAGCTTCTACTTTATTATTTCTGCGGATAACTTCCGGTTTTAATTCAATTCTTTTCCTCTTCTTTTTATCTGCAATTGACAAATAATATGTTTTTTCTTCCTCATATGGAAATTCAATTGTAAATCCGCATTCAATATCTTTTTCTTCTACAAAACCAACTTCTACCAGATCTTTTCTTGACATTCTGGTCAATTTTACATCATCAATAATTTCTTTTTTGTTCTCATCCAAAATGCTAATTTTCACATAGTCGGTTCCCCAATCAGAAATAGTCCATCCTCCGACCAAAATTTTTGCATTATTTATTCTTACATAATCCAAATTATACGCTATTGTACTATCATCTTTTATCTTATCAATTTCTTTTTTATTAAGGCTACATATTTTGTTGATTTTCTCTCCACTTTTTACAAACAATTCAAGTTTTTCTAATTCTTCACTATCTTTTGGCCAACATGCCTTTATATTAAAACCGCTCTTTACTGGGACATTGCATTTTCTCGAATATTTCTTTTCTACATCTAAACGTTTTATACTTTTCATTTCATATTCTACGTTTTCTCCATTCATTTTTACTGCAAAGCTTACATTTTGATTATTTACATCAAATCCCCATCCTGTTATACGTACATAATTTTCATATGGCTCTATTCTATATACTTTGGTATCAATATGGTACTTATAATTCATTTTCCATTTTCTCCTTCATTTACTATTAAAAAACACAAAAAATATGCTACAATTTTCATTGTAGCATATTCTTTTACTGTTCACAATCTTATTATATCTCTGCCTATTTTAAATCGATTTATTATTACTTTTTCTAATAATATCTAATAGCAGTTACAATCAACATCATTCCTATCATAACCACACTAATCGTAATATCTACAACATAGTTTTCTTTATTTTTTTTGCTATCTCCTATTCCACCTAACATTGACAATAACAAAATCATTGGAATCAGATATCTTCCTTGCATTCCAGATATTTCTTTCGATTTAACCGTTGTCCAACTTAAGTAAAGTGCTAAACACGAAAAAGTATATATTCCCACTCCCATAAGCGAAATAAGAAATCTGTCCATTTTTTTTAATTCAATACTTTCTTCTTGAAAACAAACTTTGGCAAATCCAACAGTACCTATTACACCTATTATCGGATACCCATAATCTAGCCATCCAAAGCTACTCAACATTCCTAATGTATTGCTAAATTGATTTATAAGGCATAACACAAATGCTCGTCCCCATTTGCTCGTATGCTTCAATATGTATTCCATTTGTTTTGTTGAATTAACATGCATAGCTTTCAAATACGCATATTGCTCCATATTCACAGAGAATTTTGTAGTATACAAATAATATCCACCACCAACTATTATCACAACAGCCAATGCTCCCCATTTAATTAGCAGTCTTTTTTTCTTTTCCACATTTTCCATTGGTAATAATAAATTCAATCCAGCAATAAAAATATTTGTAATCTTTGCTAACGGAATTAATATACAAAGTATTTCAAAAATACAATACTCTTTTATTGTTATTGTTTTCTTATCATATAAATAAATAAAATATCCTATAGTCAAAATGCTCAGTCCGTTAATAATAGCATCTGGACTAAAAGAAGCTGCTTGCTGAATCGACATAGGTAAACTTGCCATAAAGAAAAGAACAAATTTCCATTTTGGTGCAATTTTCACTGCGCTTGCCACAATAATTCCGTAACACAGCAAATTCATGATACGTCCAAACCACAAAAGCCATATTGCATCCATATGTAAAACTTTTGCAAGCAATATTCCCATAGTCTGTGGTAAATATAAAAACGACAAATTCGTCGCAGCTACATGTTTTACCGTTGTTGGAGTATAATTAATTTTTTTATTTTTTAAATCTGTTTTTGTAAATGCCGTCTTTCCAAAATGTTGCAAGTCATTAACCGATTGAATAGATGGAAATTCTTTATCTTTTTGTCCGACTATAATATGACCCTCAGATATCATTTCCGCTCTTGCAAAATGAGCCGCTTCATCAGGAATATTCAACACCGGTTGTATAAACAGCGATAAAATACCTGCAAATATTAAAAACACAAAAACCCATCTATGAAACTTTATTTTTATAAACGAAAACAATATTAGCAATATTGTTAATGTTATTACTACGACAATACTTATTATAATCTGATTTTTTTCATTTTTAGGTTGTTTATAACTCCAAAAAACAATAAACATGAGAACCCAAAAGCTAACACTTCCTATAATAGCATTAATTTTTACATATTTATTTTCTTCCAAATATATCTTTTCTTTTAACATAACTCTCCCAATACCAACAATTTATTTTTTTTCTATTTCATCCATTTTTTCATTCTGCTCTTTTTTATACAAAGCAATTTCTTGAGTTAAATCTTTTATTTGTATCGACATTTTTGATACTGATATAGTTAACGAAAAAATTATTGTTAAAGAGAAGCAAAATCCCAGAAAAAACAACATATTCATTGGTGAAGCAATTCCCATAATCGCTGAAATTTTATTCATAATTTGTGGAAAAAGCGTCAAAATAAGTATACATATTCCAACACCTAACCATGTCAATGAATATCTTAATTCCAAAGCCTTTTTTCTTACCATATTAATAATATATACTATTCCCCAAATTATAATTATAGAAATGATAATTTGAGCCTTTATATTCATTGTCATTATTTTTTCTCTCCTTTTCTTATACTTTCAATTAATATCGCCAAACTCACCTTTATCATATAATAAATTGATTTTCCTGCCGAAATAGAAGAAACTCCTCCACTTCGTTCTTTCATAATGACAGGAATTTCTTTAACTTTCTTTTTTCTTCGTAAGATAGCAACAATACTTTCTGGTTCTGGATAATCTTTTGGATAATCGGACGCAAACATTTCTATTATATCCTTATTGATCATACGTAATCCAGAAGTAGGATCTGTTATTTTCTTTCCTGTAAGCAGCTTTATTAATCCCGTAAAATATTTGATTCCTAAACGTCTTGCTCCAGATGACTGAAACCCTTCTTTATTTATAAATCGAGACCCAATAACCATGTCCAATTTATTTTCCACTAAATATTCTGCCATTTTTTCTAAAAATTGCGGATCATGCTGACCATCTCCATCAACCTGAACTGCCAAATCATATCCATTATTCAATGCATATTTATATCCTGTTTGAACAGCCCCACCAATCCCCAAATTAATAGGTAAATCCACATAATTGAAATGATTTTCTTCACAAATCTTTTTCGTATTATCTTTAGAACAATCGTTAATAATTACATAATCAAAATCATTTGTTCCCTTTTCAATCATTTTAATCGTACGCTCAATATTTTCTTCTTCGTTATAAGCCGGTATAATAATAAGTTTTTTCATAAGTACCCCCATCCTAAAATATTTATTTTTTATCATTTTTAAAGACCAAAAATTTACCCAATATGTAATTAGCCAATACTGCAGCAAATGCTAAAATTACTTTTGCGGCCAATTTTCCATCTATCATTCCGAATTTCAAGTTTCCCATTCTACAAATGGATACCAAAAAAAATAATCCAAATTCTTCAATAATCAAAAATGTAACTATCCTAGACATAACAAACGAAATCAATTCTTTTACCCATACTTTTATTTTCCAGCTATGACTTTCAAACACAAAATATTTATTTGTTATAAACGCAAATAATGTAGCACATATAAAAGAACCTACATTTGCAATTAAATAATATTCACTTCCAAAAAATTTTTCGAAAATCACAAAGGAGCCAAAATTTACAATAGTTGTCCAAACGCCAAAAAAAATATATAGTATAGTTTCTTTATTAATAATCTTTTCAATTTTTTTCTTCATTTTCATTTCCTTCCTAGTCATTCTGATACAGTATAACACTCTTAAGATAATGTGTCGAGTTCGAATATAAATATTATTTCTAAACATTACGCCTTTTCCAAAGTAATATTCCTTATTTCAATAAATTCATTTTTATTAATTTTTACAACCATCTACAACATCTAATTCTATTTCTTATACCTATAGTTCTTTTGCGATATTGCAAGATATATACGACAACTTAATTTATGCAAAGCTTCTTGTCCAAAATACGTTTGTTTTATCATCATCTCATCTTGGAGTTTTTGAGAGCACACAAACAACACCTGCAGTTCTGTTTCCAATGTCAGCTCACGTTTCTTTAATATAACATACAGAAAAATACTCCTCCTACAACTTCTATTATATATTTTAACATTAAAACTCCCCCTTTCGCCGAATCTACAGTGAAAGAGGGCTATTTTATCTTCTGTATTTTTATTTAATTTCAAATGTTGTCCCTGCGACATTATGGGCATCACCCTTGCCATCTATAATATAAATATGAACATTATATTCTCCTTGCATTGGTTCATAATTTGATAAATCAACTTTTGTTTTACAAATCCCATTCTCAAAGACAGCTAAATTTACCCATTGTAAATCACTCTGATCTTCATTTTTCCATACTGCAGCAGTAATAGATTGCAATCCTTTTTTCAAATGTTCAATATTCTCTACTTTTATCAACACTTGATTATCTTTGCCTGTTTTTTTTATTTTAACATCTGCTGTCGGAGACACTTTTTCTTCTTCTTTTCTTCTATATTCTTCTTCATCAATATCTGATAATTTTTCCATCAGTTTTGATTTTTTTAACATTTTATTATATTCTGCTGTAACACCTTCTTTTTCCGATAAAGTTTCTTTCGCAGAAAAAAGATTCGTTCCTAACCCCAAACGGTCACCTTCTATTTGTGCTCCCATTGCTGAAAGCGTTGTTGGAAAATCATCAAAAATTGTATATTTACGTTTTTTTTCTGTCTGCTTTTCTGCATCTGCATTTATGTATGTTGTGTATACCCTTCTTTCGTAATCTTTATCTACATCTTCACAAAAATCACTATCCATGGTTTGATGATCTCCCGAAATAACAATCGTCGTATCTGCAGCAAAATCCTGCTGCTGTACCCAGTCAATAAATTCTTTTACCTGTCTGCTTGAACAAGCCATTACATTCGCATACTGATTATCTCCGAATGTATCCGGACAAATATCACATACATATCCATCTTCAAAATGTGTATCCACTGTCAGCATCGTAAGATTAAAAGGATTATCCTGCTGAGCGAGTTCTAATAATTTTTCTTTTGCAAATCCGAATAATTTTTCATCTTCATATCCCCACCAGACTTTATAATCTTCCGGAATCAGGCCATTATCCTGTGCGTAATTGTAATCCATAATGTCATATTGACCATGATCTGTAAAATATAATTTTCGTCCACCAAATGTTGCTTCTGATCCAATTAGCAGTGTCTGCGAATATCCTTCGTTTTGAAGAATATCTCCCAAAGTTGTTATTCCCGGGAAAAATGAATCCTGTGTATCCATACTATTCCCATCAATTGAAATATTCAATGGCAACCCCGATGTCTGCCCAAACATCGCTCCCATCGTCCAAGTCGTCCCCGGCATGGAATAGCCGCCGTTCAATTTATTGCTTTTTCCAGAAAAATCTTCATTTTCCTGAGCAAGCTGTGTCAGTTCCGGAATTACATTTTGTTTGAACGCACCACCGTTTTCTTTGTCCGCATACGTCATTTCCATTGATTCCAGAAAAATATATATCAAATTACGCTTCTGCTCTGGAAATGTAATATTAACACTCGATGGATCCACATAATTATCATCAATAAATGTAGAATATGTACTCTGCCCCTTCATATAATTCGAAACATCTAATCCATTCCATGCTACACCTACTGTAATTCCTGTCACTGCAACAGCTCCTGCAGAACATACTATAGCAATTTTCTTCAAGATTCCTGCATGATTTCTATTTGCCGCTATTACAAAAAGAATACATCCCAAAATCAATATCGCCGGAACTGCACATTCATTACAATAGTCTTTGATCATATCGGTATTTGTACCCTCTAAAGGTGCTGTAAGATGATATACCAGTTCATCCATTGTCAGATTTGTCCATGTTTTAAACATCCATTTTGCACTGAATGCAAGAAGCGATGCTAACAACGCCAGTATTGTGCTTAAAACCAGCCCTGCAACTAAGATTATCTTATGTTTTTTCTTCATTATTCTTCTCTTTTCACTTAATTTTTCGTTTTTAGACGGAAAACATTATATACAATTTTTACAAGTGTTACAACCAAAATCATTAAAATTTCATCTTTTTTTCACACTTTATACAAATTACTTTTTAAACACAACCAACCTCTGCCCCACATAATTGAATACCACAAATGCACCCATTCCAACCAGCATAGACAGGTTCTCCTGCACACTCTTACTCTGATCATGAAGGATCCTTGACACAACCGGCTTTGCCATCCCATATGCCAGCAGATAACATATTGTAATATTTATCACGAACATCCCCAGTTGCTTCCAGGATCTTTCTTTATTCTGAAACGTAAAGTATTTATTCAGGAAATAGCTCACAATACTTCCCACCACATAATTCGATGCAGAAGATACCCAGTAGCTCAGATGCAAAAGATTGTAAGCAGCAAACATTACCCCTGTACCCACCAGAGTATTCACAATTCCCACCAATACAAATTTCCAGAATGTAATATCCAGCATATTTTTTATTTTTTCTTTCATAATTACCTGTTCCTGTTCTTCCCTTCTTGTTGTTTCACATTTCTAATGTTCATACCAGTATTCAACTTCTTATTATGAATCATATATTATTAAAGAACAAAACACAACAAACGGCTCATGTCACACACAAGCCGCCTGTCCTATTTCCTTATTATTTTTTTACTCTCCAAGCCCGCTTTCGACCGCATCCATCATCGCTTTCATGGCCTCTTCTTCATCTTCCCCGTCGCAGATAAGCTCGATCTCATCTCCCGATTTCACGCATGCTCCAAGGACACTCAATACACTTTTCGCATTTGCTGCAGTGTCATCGTTATACATGAATTCTACTTTGCATTTGTATCTGCTTGCTATGTTACAGAACATCCCTGCAGGTCTGAGATGTAGTCCCGTCGGATTTGTTATTGTAACTTTCTGTCTGATCATAATGTATTCTCCCCATTTCTGTCTGTTATTCGCTCTGGCCGTTCTGATTGTTTTCATCTGTCTTTGTCTGACTGCTGTTCTGGCTTTCACCCTGTGTTTTACTGCTCTGCTTTGAATTTTCAAGTGTGATCTCCACATTCACTTCATTCACAAGTGTGCAGCCATCCGGCAGTTCGACAGACACCGGAACAGTATATGTACCAGGCTCTGTATAATTCTTAAGATCAATGCTGACTTTCTTCGCAGGTGAGAACAGATTCAACACATCATTCGGTCCCTTCACCTGTATCTCCAGATCAACGGTAGATCCGTAATTGATGCTCAGTCCGTCCGCTATATTCTCCAGGATGATCGATCCTGTCGATATCTCAAAGCTCTTTGTTCCCGGCTGTTGTATCTGGATGGATATTACCACCTTATTCGCATTCTCTTCCGCAAGGGACACACCGCTCGGAAGATAAGATGAGATATCAATGGTCTGCTCCGTTCTCTGTGTCAGTTCTTCCAATTTCAGGGCACTCGGTGGAATATCGATCTCCGAGATCTCGGCAAGCGTACTCTTATCACCTGTCACTTCCACTTCCTGCGGTTCTACCGTGATCTTGCCAAGTTTATACCCTTCTGCTGCCGACACCTCTGATGTATCCACTTTAAGCGGCACGCTTTTCACCTGAAGCAGTTCTACCTCAACACTGACACCTTCTTTTCCAAGGTTGTTTGCGAGAAGTGTCTGGTCGATCACATTATTATTGGCATCATACAGTACCAGTTTTGCTTCTACCGTCTCATCTTCGGATAATCCGGATACGTTTGCTTCTGCTGTTACTTTTGCAATATTGTTAATGATTCTCTTCGGTCCGCGAAGTGTTACTTTTTCTGGAAGTGCTTTCAGGCTTCCCACTTCATATCCGTTTCTTACCGTTCCTGTTGTTGTCGGTGTGATTGGGAAATTATTCTTCGCTTCCTCATCGATCTGGATCTGCAGATTTCTTGGATTTGCCGTTGCCTTTTCATATTTTCCTGTATATCCTTTGACCGTTACTTCAATCGGCACCTGTGTACGAAGCGTCAGTTCTTTCATATTCGCTGTCGCAACAATATCCTCTGCCCTGATCTTATCCAGTACCGACCGCTGTGCTGTAACTGTTACATTAATCTCCTGTGTGTTATCCACGATCTGATACGTATTATTATTGTCTGTAATCACTTCTTCATGCGTTACCTGCACCGGAATATTGGAAAATGTCTTGTCATCCACCGGATCATCGATATTCACTACAACCAGCCATAAGAATGCCGCAATCAGGAAGGCCAGTATTTTCAGCGCAAGATTGTTAGTTATTCTTTTTCGCATGCTTCCGCCATCCTTTCCACATTGCCTTTATTCTGTTGGTTTCACTGCTCTTATGCTGTACCTCTTCCAGCTTCACACGAAGTTCTGCTTCATTGATACTTCTTGTAAGCTCTCCTCCCTGTGCGACTGACACAGCTCCTGTCTCTTCTGATACCGTAATGACCAGTGCATCACTGACTTCGCTCATTCCTACTGCCGCACGGTGTCTGGTGCCCAGATCCTTGCTGATCCCCATATTATCCGAGAGGGGAAGATAGCAGGTTGCCGAGACGATCCTGTCACCTCTTACGATGATCGCACCATCATGAAGCGGTGTATTATGTTCGAAAATATTGATCAGCACCTGACTCGATACCAGACAGTCCATCTGGATTCCGGTGCTTTCATACTCCGTAAGCCGTATTGCCTGTTCTACGACGATCAGAGCCCCTGTCTTGACTTTTCCCATGGCAAAGCATGCACGGATAATATCCTCTCTTGTCTCTTCACTGAAACGTATCTCCCGGTTCTGTTCAAAAGGAACAACTGATGTCAGGAATTGCTTCTCTCCAAGCTTTTCCAGTGCCCTCCGCAGTTCCGGCTGAAATACTACAATTGCCGCTGTAGCCATGACCGTCAGTGAATTTCTCGCGATGAACAGGATCGTATGCATCTTGAATATAGCTGCGAGAAGAATAAAGCCCGCAAGTACAATGATTCCTCTGAGCAGCATCCATGCTTTCGTATTCTTTATCCATATGATGATCTGATAGATCAGAAAAGTGAGGATCAGAACTTCTATGATATCTGTGATATGCACTCTCGGAATATAAAGTCCAATTCCATATTTATCAATAAAATCCGCAATTGTCTGTCCCATTCCTCTCACCTCCCTGCATGGTTTTTAATGATTTTTCTGTCTTTCTATCTTTTTCTGCGGTTGCCTGCATGAAATTCATTTTCCAGACTCTGTGTCAGAAGCATCTTATCTACATCTTTCATGTCATGCTTTTTCGGTGCCGGTCCTCTCTTCGGCGAATGCTTTCTTGCCTGACTTGCCCGGATCTGTGCCGGACTTCTGTAGTCTGCATCACCATATGACGGCTTCCGTTCTGCTTCTCTTTTCTGTCCATGTCCCGCATGTACTTCCAGATCGATGGCTTTTGTCTCTTCTTCCGCCGTATCCTGCGACAAACGTTTTACCGCTTCTGCATCGATGATCTCCGTCTCCTGACGTTCATTGATCTTCTTCACAGTCTTCTCCGGCGTTGTCATGGCAACCTTCGGTATTGCTTTTACATAGTAATAATATTCATCGTCTTCAAACTGCAGGCGTTCACTTCTTGCATAATCTACCGAGAACAGGAATAATTCCAGCACAAGTCCTGCAACGGCTGCCGCAATATTTCCTATGATCAGCGGACCATAGGAGGTGTTTACGCCCAGTGCAATACTTCCCATTGCCGTTACGACCACATTGGCAATTGCTCCCGCAATAATCCCAATCTTCCAGGCATGATCCAGTTCCTGTCTGCGGATGGTATAAATGATAAAAAATCCAATGATAAATGCAACTATGTAGAGCCACATTTCTTTATTCTGGAACACTTTCTGTACGTATGTGCTGATCTCGGCAAGCATTGCCTTACTTCCAGACGTCTTAGATGCCGCACTTATTTTCTTAAGATATTCCATCATATAATATACAACAGTTCCACATCCCATCGGTACAAGACTTACCGGTGTATAGATCAATGCACATGCAACCGGTACCACAAACGGTATCTTAAGTGCAAATGCAATCGGTGTCAGAAGCACAACAAATGCCATCTTCGGTGCCAGTCTGATATAAAATATATACATGATCAGGAAGATCAGTGCAGACACTGCGAATATGCCTATGGACGCTGCCAGTGTATGTGCAAGCAGCAGTATCGTTGCAAGCACCACCATAACCGCAGGTGGAAGGAAAGTAGCAACCACAGCCAGCCCCAGAGAGATCACCGGTGAGGAAAGTGATTTCATAAATCCTGTATTCTGATTGATCATTGTAAATGTTATCATTGCCAGTATGAACTGAAAGGCTTTATCAAACGACTTGGAATGCTTCCCATAAACCGCTTCTATTCTTTCACGTATTACATATATATTGTCCATCTATCTTTTCTCCTTTTCATACATTTTCAGCAGTTGAATCAGATTATGATTATACTTTTTCACTCTTTTCCTTGCCTTTTTGTGTTTCTCATTATAAATGTGACTGGCAATTCCGCAATATACGATCACCACACCCACATAGCCTGCCAGAATGATCAGAAAAAGGAACAGGATCAGACCATTCGACATATTACTCATTATATCCTCCACACCGGCCAGTAAAAGCAGCGCCACCAGACACACATAACCGACTGATACGCTCAGAAATGCATATATAACGTGCAGGCTTGCATAATCTTTTCTATAATAGGAACTGATCTTAAAATCTTCTTTTCCATAAGTCTCTTCATAGAGAGCAAGCTTTGTCATTAATTTTACTTTTCTCTCATCTAACATATATCCACCTCAACATGATATTAATTCCACAAAAACATCATTTTAAGTATAACAAATATCAGTACCCTTGTCCAATACTTATAGTTAAAAAATAAACCTTCTCCACGCCTTTTCCCTTTAATGCTTTTGCCGCCGCATCCAGTGTATTGCCGGTCGTATATATGTCATCCACCAGCAGCACCTTCCGGACAGGGCGAAATGCCGGTGTTACCGCAAATGCATTTTTCAGGTTCTTTTTTCTCTCATTATGTCCAAGTTTCTTCTGCGGACTGGTCTTCTTTCTTCTTGCCAGGCTTTTACTGTCCACCGGAATGCACAGCATCCTTCCCAGGTTTTCCGCAAGAATCTGTGCCTGATTATAACCCCGTTTTCTACGTCTCGCCCGGTGCAGCGGGACCGGTATGATCACATCCGGGTTCCATCGCCGGATTTCTTTCTGAAAATTTTTCACAAGTTCCTGACTGTACAGTTCCCCGTATCTTCTCTGATTGTGGTATTTGAACTGATAGATAGATTGATTCACAGGAGCTTTATGGTTCCATAAGCTTAATCCCTGCTCATAATAATGATGTGTATGCATACAGTCATAACAGTATTCCTTTTCCATACTACGAATCTGTTTTCCGCATTGCATACACCTTGGTTCTCTGATTCTTAAGAATTCCAGCCTTTCCCTGCATTCTGTACAGATGCCCTCTTTACAGACTTTCTGACAGAATGGACAGGTTTCCGGCCAGAACAGAACAATTATATTTTCTTTGATATCTTGTATGATACTTTTATTCATTAAATTCACGGATTCGCTCTGCGAGACTCGTATTGCGGTTCTGCTGGTTTGTGTTTTGTATCATCTCCTGGAATACGCTTTCACTTCCGATCACCGTCACACATTTTCTCGCTCTTGTGACAGCCGTATAGAGCAGATTTCTATAATAAAGCTGTCTTGGTCCCTGTAACAAAGGGATAATGACTGCCGGATATTCGCTTCCCTGCGCTTTATGGATTGTGATCGCATAAGCCAGTTCCAGTTCATCCAGCAGATTGTATGGATATTTTACCTGCTTCTTTTCATCATATTCAACCGTCACGGTCTCTTCATATGTATTAATCTTTTTGATGATCCCCATATCCCCGTTAAATACACCGATCCCTTTATCGATCGTCATTCCGTACCGGGTGGTGATCTCCCACTCAAGCTGGTAATTATTCTTGATCTGCATCACCTTATCCCCCTCACGGAACAGATGATCTCCATATTCTTTTTCCTGTTTGCCCGGCTTCGGTGGATTCAGATATTCCTGCAGGATCTTATTGATCCGTTCCACTCCGAGCAGGCCTTTTCGCATCGGCGTCAGAACCTGAATGTCTGCTTCTGATGCAGATACGAATTTGGGAAGTTTCTTCTGGATCAGTGTGATGATATTACTGATGATCATATTCGTATCATCACGTTTCAGGAAGAAGAAATCCATGCTTTTGTTATCCAGCACAACCGGTTCACCCCGATTGATCTTGTGGGCATTGACGATAATATCACTTTCGCCTGCCTGCCGGAATATCTTCGTAAGCTTTACCACCGGAAAACATCCGGATGAAATAATGTCTTTCAGTACGCTTCCCGGCCCTACACTCGGAAGCTGGTTCACATCTCCCACCAGGATCACACGGGTTCCCGGCACGATCGCATTCAAAAGTGCATACATCAACGGCAGATCTACCATTGACATCTCGTCTATGATGATCACATCTGCTTCCAGCGGATTCTCTGCATTGCGCTGGAAACCACCAACTGTCTCATCATCCGGATTGCCGGATACTTCCAGCAGCCGGTGAATCGTCTGTGCTTCACATCCGGTTGCTTCGGTCATACGCTTTGCTGCTCTTCCTGTCGGTGCTGCCAGATAGATGTCCAGTCCTTCACTTTCGAAGAAATGAATCATCGCATTGATGGTCGTTGTCTTACCGGTACCCGGTCCTCCGGTCAATATCATCAGACCATGCCTGACTGCTTCCATTACTGCATCTTTCTGCATCTCATCCAGATACAGTTCTGTATTCTTTTCAATCTGATTGATCCTGTGAAGAAGTGTCACATCAGCTGCTTCAAAATCAAGATTCAGATCATGCAGCATCTTCGCAGTATTCAACTCCATATAATAATAATGGGAAGTATACACTCTCACCCCCTGCTCTGACTGCTTCATGACGATCTTCTTTTCCATCATAAGATCCATAAGATACTTTTCCATATCTTGTATCTGTACTCCAAGAAGGTCTCCCGTCTCTTTCAGCAACACGTCCTGATACAGATAGACGTGTCCTTCATTCACACTCTGTTGTAAGGTATAAAAGATTCCGCTGCGGATCCGGAAATCAGAATCTGTATGTATGCCAATCTTCATTGCAATCTCATCGGCAGTCTTAAATCCCACTCCCGGCACATGGTCTGCCAGATGATACGGATTCTCCTCTATCGTGCGGTAGACATTACGTCCGTAATGCTGATAGATCTTTGCTGCCAGTGTTGTAGAAATACCGAATTTCTGCAGATAGATCATTGCCTGCCGCATATCCTTCTTCTCTTCTACCTGTGAAGCGATCTCTCTTGCTTTCCGTTCACTGATTCCTTTGATCTCTGCCAGTCGTTCCGGCTCCTCTTCGATGATCCGGAAGGTATCTTCTTTGAATTTTTTCACTATCTTTCCCGCCAGAGAAGCTCCGACTCCTTTGATCGCACCGGAACCCAGATACCGTTCGATGGATACCAGATCTTCCGGCTCACATATCTCCGATTCCTCCACAGCGAACTGAAGGCCATACATCTTATGCGTTGTATAACCTCCTTTCAGTCTTAACAGTTCACCTTCTTCAATATAATGAAAACTTCCGACACAGGTCACTTCTCCATCTGAATTATTCAGATGGAATACCGTGTACCCGTTGTCTTCATTGCGGTAAACAATATGTTCTACGTATCCTTTTATTTCTTCCATTCGATTTCACTCACCCGGATTCCTATCTGAATCTAGATTCCTTTTCTGTCACCCATAAACTCTACGTATTCTCCGGTTCCGATGGCAACAACCTTCATCGGATCATCCGCCGTCATCGTGTTGATGCCTGTCTTTTCCTCGATCAGTTCTTCCATACCACGTAACATAGATCCGCCTCCGGTCAGCATAATCCCTCTGTCAAGGATATCTGCGGAAAGCTCCGGTGGTGTTCTCTCCAGCACGCTGATAACAGCTTCTACGATCTGTCCCGTTGTCTCCCGGAGTGCTTCTTCTGTCTCTGTCGAAGTTACCGTTACCGTCTTCGGAAGTCCTGTTACCAGGTTTCTTCCTCTGACTTCCAGCGTCTCATCTTCGATCATTGGATAGGTTGTACCGATTTTGATTTTAATATCTTCCGCTGTTCTTTCACCGATCAGAAGATTATGTTTTTTTCGCATATAGCGGACGATCGCCTCGTCGAAATCATCTCCGGCAATCTTTAAGGATGTATTTACAACCGTTCCGCCAAGTGAGATGACGGCAATATCGGATGTACCTCCGCCGATGTCAACGATCATATTGCCACACGGCTTTGAGATATCGATTCCCGCACCGATTGCTGCCGCAACCGGTTCTTCGATCAGATGTACCTCTCTTGCTCCTGCTGCATAAGTTGCTTCCTCCACTGCCTTGCGTTCCACTTCTGTAACCCCGCTTGGTACACAGATACTGATTCTCGGCTTCTTGAATGTACGCTTTCCAAGTGTTTTCTGCACGAAATATTTGATCATTTTTTCTGTTACTGTATAGTCTGATATCACGCCCTGTCTCAAAGGTCTGACTGCCACAATATTTCCCGGAGTTCTTCCAAGCATCAGTCTTGCTTCTTCTCCGATCGCCTTGATTGCATTCGTATCTCTGTCATACGCTACAACAGAAGGCTCTTTTAAAATAACACCCTTTCCTTTTACATACACCAGTACGCTGGCGGTTCCCAAATCAATTCCAAGATCTACTGACATTCCCAATTCTCCCTTCATCAAGCTGTCTATATCATTATCTTTTGTAAGATATGATCATACGCATGCTATTTTTGAGCATGTTCCCATTATAATCAAAATCATTTAAAATAAAAAGACCCATTTTGCTTAAATCTTTATGAACCTTTTTACATAAATATTACAATATGACGAATCCGGACGATGTATTGAACAAAATGTCATATTTCTACCGTTCCAGCATTGGTTTTATATACTTTCCGGTATAGGATACCGGACTTTTCGCAACTTCTTCCGGTGTTCCCTCTGCAATCACGGTTCCGCCTTTGTCACCGCCTTCCGGACCGATATCGATGATGTAATCTGCGGTCTTTATCACATCCAGATTGTGCTCGATCACAATGACTGTATTCCCATCTTCTGTCAATCTGTGGAGAATCTCTGTCAACTTATGCACATCGGCAAAATGCAGTCCCGTCGTCGGCTCGTCCAGAATATAGATTGTCTTTCCCGTACTTCTCTTACTCAGCTCTGTTGCCAGCTTGATACGCTGGGCTTCTCCGCCAGACAGAGTCGTAGACGGCTGTCCCAGACGGATATAAGAAAGCCCGACATCATACAAGGTCTCCATCTTTCTGCGGATACTTGGTACATTTTCAAAGAAATGCATTGCTTCTTCTACGGTCATGTCCAGAACATCATAGATATTCTTTCCTTTGTATTTCACTTCCAGTGTCTCTCTGTTGTAACGTCTTCCCTTACATACTTCACATGGAACATAGACATCCGGCAGGAAATGCATCTCGATCTTGATGATTCCATCTCCGCTGCAGGCCTCACATCGTCCTCCTTTGACGTTAAAACTGAATCTTCCTTTTTTATAGCCTCTTGCTTTTGCATCCGGTGTTGCTGCAAACAGATCCCTGATCAGGTCAAATACTCCGGTATAGGTTGCCGGATTGGATCTCGGAGTCCGCCCGATCGGAGACTGGTCGATATTGATCACCTTGTCCAGCTGTTCCAGTCCCTCGATGCCTTTGTGTCTGCCCGGAATGGTCCTTGCACGGTTCAGGTCTCTTGCCAGACGTTTATAGAGGATCTGGTTCACAAGTGAGCTTTTTCCCGAACCGGACACACCGGTAACACAGGTCATCACGCCAAGCGGAAACTTCACATCTATGTTCTTCAAGTTATTTTCCTGTGCTCCGAGTACTTTCAGCCATCCGGTTGGTTTTCTTCTTACTTCCGGAACCGGGATCCGGATACGCCCGCTCAGATAGGCTCCGGTTACAGAATTTTCATTCTGCATGATCTCTTCCGCATTTCCGGTTGCAACTACTTCACCGCCATGTTCTCCCGCTCCCGGTCCGATATCCACGATAAAGTCCGCTTCTCTCATAGTATCCTCATCATGCTCGACCACGATTACTGAGTTCCCGAGATCCCGCAGATGTTTTAAAGTTCCAAGCAATTTATCATTGTCTCTCTGATGCAGTCCGATACTTGGTTCATCCAGAATATATGCCACACCTACGAGTCCGGAACCGATCTGCGTTGCCAGACGGATTCTCTGTGCCTCTCCTCCCGAAAGTGTTCCGGTCGATCTTCCAAGTGTCAGATAATTAAGTCCGACATCCATCAGAAACTGGATTCTGGAATTGATCTCCTTTAAAATCTGTCCGCCGATCAGCAATTGCTGGTTCGAAAGTTTCAGTTCTTTTAAAAAGGTCTGCAGTTTTTCAATTGACATTCCTGTCAGTTCGGAAATATTTTTATCTCCTACCGTCACAGCAAGTGCTCCCGGCTTCAGGCGCTGGCCTTTGCACGCAGAACACGGTGTGATATTCATAAACTCTTCGTATTCTGCTTTCATCGTTTCCGACGAAGTCTCCCGGTAACGGCGCTCTACATTGCGGATCAGACCTTCGAATGCCACATCATAGACTCCTTCTCCGCGCTGCCCCTTATAATATACTTTCACTTCTTTGCCGTTTGTCCCATGGATCAGGACATCATGGACTTCCTTCGGATAGTCCTCAAACGGTGTATCTAATGAAAAGCCATATTCTTTGCTCAACGCATCCAGGATCGCATACGTGAAGCTCTTCTTATCCGTGCAGGACTGCCATCCCATAACAGTGATCGCACCTTCACTGATACTGAGACGTTTATCCGGAATCATCAGGTCTTCGTCAAATTCCATCTTGTATCCCAGTCCAAAGCACTCCGGACATGCGCCGAACGGATTGTTGAACGAAAAGCTTCTCGGTTCGATCTCTTCAATACTGATTCCGCAGTCCGGACATGAGAAGCTTTCGCTGAACTGGACCGGTTCCCCGCCGATCACATCCACGGTCATCAGTCCTTCCGCAAGATTCAGTACATTTTCAATGGAATCGGTCAGACGCTGTTCAATACCCTCTTTTACTACCAGACGGTCTACAACAATCTCTATATTGTGCTTGATGTTCTTATCCAGCTTGATCTCTTCCGACAGTTCGTACATATTACCATCGATCCTGACTCGGACATATCCGCTCTTTCTGGCACGCTCCAATAATTTTACATGGGTTCCCTTTCTGCCTCTTACGACCGGTGCCAGCAGCTGTATCTTGGTTCTTTCCGGAAATGCCATCACCTGTTCTACCATCTGATCAACCGTCTGTTTCTTAATCTCGCGCCCACATTTCGGACAATGCGGAATTCCTGCTCTTGCATATAATAACCGGAAATAATCATAGATTTCCGTTACCGTTCCTACGGTAGATCTTGGATTGCGGTTCGTAGATTTCTGATCAATGGAAATAGCCGGAGACAATCCTTCTATACTTTCTACATCCGGTTTTTCCATCTGTCCCAGGAACTGTCTGGCATAAGAAGACAATGATTCCATATATCTTCTCTGTCCTTCCGCATAAATTGTATCAAATGCCAGTGATGATTTTCCTGATCCGCTAAGACCGGTCAGTACCACCAGTTTGTCTCTTGGTATGTCTACGTCTACATTCTTCAGATTGTGTTCATTTGCTCCTCTGATCTTGATATATTGTCTTGAATCTTTTTCCTGTGGCATGTAAGTCTATGATCTCCTTTTTCTATATCTTTATTTCCTGTAATGTCTTCTTAAGCTCTATTAACTTATCCCTGAGTTCTGCTGCCGCCTCAAAATTCAGATCTGCCGCAGCTTTCTTCATCTGCTTCTCCAGCTCTTTGATCAGCTTCTCTAATTCTTTCTCACTCATGGATTCCGGATCTTTTTCCATCTGTAATTCAGAAGCCGCCACTTTCCGGGATACTGAGATCAAATCTCTGACTGCTTTCTGGATCGTCTTCGGTGTAATACCATGTTCTTCATTATATGCCATCTGCACTTCACGTCTTCTCTGCGTCTCATCCAGTGCTGCACGCATGGAATCTGTGATCGTATCTGCGTACATGATAACATGCCCTTCTGCATTACGGGCCGCACGGCCGATCGTCTGGATCAGAGACGTCTCGGAACGCAAAAATCCTTCTTTATCCGCGTCCAGGATCGCAACCAATGTGATCTCCGGAATATCCAGTCCTTCCCGCAGAAGATTAATGCCGACCAGAACATCGAATACGTCCAGGCGCATATCTCTCACGATCTCTGTACGTTCCAGCGTGTCAATATCCGAATGCAGATAGCGCACGCGGATTCCCAGCTCACGCATATAGTCGGTAAGATCTTCTGCCATACGTTTAGTCAGCGTTGTTATCAGTATTTTGTGTTTATTGGCAATCTCTTTATTCACTTCTCCGATCAGGTCATCGATCTGTCCTTCTACCGGCCGCACTTCTACTTCCGGATCCAGAAGTCCGGTCGGCCGGATCACCTGCTCGGCTCTTAAAAGTTCATGTTCTTCTTCATATTTCCCCGGTGTTGCAGACACGAACATGACCTGATCGATCTTATTTTCAAATTCCTCAAAACTAAGCGGACGGTTGTCCAGTGCCGATGGCAGACGGAATCCATACTCTACCAGTGTACGCTTTCTCGACTGATCGCCGTGATACATACCGCCAATCTGCGGAACCGTCTTGTGCGACTCATCGATCATTATGATAAAATCATCCGGGAAATAATCCATCAATGTATTCGGCGGCTGCCCCGGAGCAAGTCCTGCCAGATGCCTGGAGTAATTCTCGATCCCTGAACAGAATCCGGTCTCGCGCATCATTTCTATATCAAAATTCGTTCGTTCCGCAATTCTCTGTGCTTCCAGAAGCTTCCCTTCTTCTTTGAAATATTTCACCTGTTCTTCCAGTTCAATCTCAATATTTTTTATTGCTTTCTCCATACGCTCCTTTGGTACAACGTAATGGGAAGCCGGGAATATCGCAATATGATTCAATGTATTTTTAATCTCTCCGGTAAGCATGTCTATCTCTGAAATCCGGTCAATCTCATCTCCGAAAAATTCCACCCGTATAGCCGTATCGCCCCGGTCTGCCGGTACAACTTCTACAGTATCGCCTCGTACCCGGAATGTTCCCCGCTTGAAATCCATATCATTTCTGTCATATTGAATATCTATCAGCTGACGTAAAACTTCATCTCTGTCCTTCTCCATCCCCGGTCGGAGCGATACCATCATCTGTTCAAAGTTCTCCGGTTCACCAAGACCATAGATGCAGGAAACGCTGGCAATTACGATCACATCCCTGCGCTCGATCAATGCTGCCGTTGCCGATAACCTCAGCTTATCAATCTCTTCATTTACGGAGGAATCCTTCGCAATGTAGGTGTCTGAAGATGGAACATAAGCCTCCGGCTGGTAGTAATCGTAGTAGGAGACAAAATATTCTACCGCATTATTCGGGAAAAACTCTTTAAATTCTCCATATAGCTGCGCAGCCAGAGTCTTATTATGCGCAATGACAAGCGTCGGTTTATTGATCTGCTGAATAACATTCGCCATCGTAAATGTCTTACCAGATCCGGTGACACCAAGCAGTGTCTGGCACTGATTTCCTTCTTTAAAGCCTTTGACCAGATCCTCGATTGCCTGCGGCTGGTCACCGGTCGGCTTGTATTGTGATACTAATTCAAAATGATCCATATGATTTCTCCTAAGCCGCTCTGTCTGGCGGTGATATTTTAGAAATAGTAGTTGTATTTTTAGTATTGTTACTTGTATAGTATATCATTCAGGAGAAAAAAAGTACAGAACTAAACCGAATGTTTGTTCTGTGCTTTTTTATTACTTTATTTTATTATCAAAAATGCCGAACACTTTTACGCATTTCATGATATACTTAAATCAGTTTTTACACGGATACAAGGAGAAGCAGATTATGAAAAAACTCAGAATCTTATGGGGAATTTTAAAACGTACACGGGCAGATCATATTCTTTTAGGTTTTGTCCTCTTCCTCCTGGCCGATGCCGCCGTTATCCGGCTTGTCGAACCGGATATCCACCGCTATGGTGATGCGCTGTGGTATTGTTACGCCGTCATCTCTACCGCCGGATTTGGAGACATTGTTACCGTCACACTGATTGGAAAGATCTGTTCCGTCCTGCTCACGATTTACACTATTTTTGTCGTTGCGATCGTCACAGGTGTTGTCGTAAACTTCTACACACAACTGGTTGAAATGCAGCAAAAAGAAACACTTGCTATGTTCATGGATAAGCTGGAACGGCTCCCGGAGCTTTCAAAAGAGGAACTGGAACATATCTCGCAGAAAGTCCGCAAATTCCGTTAAAAAATACCCGCTGTCAATATGTATTCCTGTTTGCATCATCGAAATACATACTGATAACGGGTATTTTCACTATACTTCTTTTCCCATCTTCTTCACACATTTACTTCCCACTGCTGCTGCAATAAATATCCATATAAATGTTTTCACCGGAAAACACAGGAACAAAAGCATGGTCACCGCCAGCGGCTTCTTCATGATACCGCCCAGAAGTGTCGATGTTACAATCGCCGCCGCAAATACAACATGACTGTCCCCCTGCTGTCCGAAGAACAGCATCGCAAGTCCGTATCCCAGACATACTCCCGCAAAAATAACCGGGAAAAAATGTCCTCCTTTTAATCCAAACTGGATACAGAGATTTGTCAATATGATTTTCAGAAATGCTATACCGATCAATGCTATCGCCATATAACCGGCATACTCTTTCATAAGAACACCCATCTGCTCTTCTCCCGAAAACATCACTGCCGGTATCAACATTCCGATCACACCCAGACATAACCCCGCCAGAATTTCTTTTACGACACCCGGAATTTTTCCGGCAATGATTCCGGTTACCGTATGTGTCGTCTCATAAAAATATGCAAGTACACATCCACAGAACATATACACAAGCATCATCACATAATCGATTCTCTGTACCTCAACTGCATCAAATGACGGAAAACCGGACATTCCTCCACCCAGCAAAGCGGAAAGTCCCGCATAACTTCCTGTTCCGGCTGCAAGTGCAATTCCATATATGAAGATCTTGGATCCTTTTCCAAGCTCTGCCATCTGCATATCCGGATCTTCTTCCACCTCAAAGATTCCAAATAACGGTGCATGAAATAACACACTAAGGGAAACGGCTGCACCGATCTGTGAATATTCCTTTGTATGCTGTTTTGCAAATTTCAGATTTTCTCCTGCCCAGTAACATAAGCCTACGATAATCCCGGTAAGTCCTGCCTCCGGACCCACACTGCTTCCGATCAGAAGCGGCAGCAGTGCTGCGATCATCATGACCAGCATATTTTTATATTCGTATCTTTTTTCTTTTTTTACTTTTCCCATAACGGTTTCCATATCTTCCGGATAATCCCCGTATAACTTTCGAAATATCCCGATAATGGCTCCGCCCACAGTACACACGAGCACTGTATAATACGGAATATGGATTCTTTCCGGTATCCACTCCCATATCATTTCTGTTCCTGATGCCATGATCTTCAGCAATGCCCAGACCAAAGCTCCCGCCACAGTTCCAATGACCGCACAGAATGCCCATAATTCCAATTGGTTTTTTATTTTGATCTTCTGTATATTCTTTTCCATAATCCACTCTTATCCGGTTCTTTTTATCGCTTCTGCTCCTTCTCATCTCTTACCTGCGGGATCAGTGATGCCGCAAGCTTTCCTTTGCCGCGGTGCTTCAGATATAGAATTCCGATGATCGAGAACACCACCGCTCCGATAAAATTCACCATCAGATCTTTCATCGTATCCACTATTCCGATATCCAGATATCCACCCAGATTCCATTTTTCGCCATTGATCACCACTGACTGGATGTCCACATGCACCGGAACATTTGCACCTGTCGGGTTGAGTTTCACAGAGTTGATCGATGGAAGAATCCAGTCTTTCTGCATATCCAGTCCGAAGAACCAGTCCATAGAAAATTCGAAGAACTCCCACAATACACCGACTGTCATTGAAAAACAAAATGCAAAAAATGCCACGAAATACGGAGACATCTTAATTGAGAACCGGTCACTTCTGTTAAACAGGTCAATCAGTGCAAATCCAATTGCCGCCATAAGAAAACCGTTTGTCGTATGTAAAATGGTATCCCACACAGGAATCTTTACATAAAATGCGTTGATCTCTCCCAGTATTTCTGCCGAAAAGATAAAGATCAGAATCACCGTCTCCAGTCCTACCGGAATCGTTACCCCCAGTGTCTGATCTAATACAGCAGGTACCATGAACAAAAACAGAGTCAAAATTCCCAGAAACATATTGTGGTAATTTCCCAGGAAAAACTGTCTGACTACCGACAGTATAACGAAAACCGTCAACACCATCTGAATTTTTGTCCTTTCCTTTTTCAAATTCACTCCTTTTAGATTCATAACTTTTCTCCATCTCTTTTCTTAATTTTTTTCCGTATTTCTACGTTTACTGATATCATATCATATTTTTTGCTGTCAAGCCTAAAAAAGTCCTTAAACAAGAATTTATACATCCGGCAACAGCCGGCATCACGATTCCTGCCTAAGGACTTTTTTATTTTTTAATTATCTTAAGGTTTCCCCTGCAAATTCATTTTATTCAAATGACTGTTCTGTACGGTTGATGATCTCATCCTGTAACGGTTTGCTTAAGTTACGGAAGAAGTCACTGTATCCTGCAACACGTACGATCAGATCTCTGTAATCATCCGGATGTTTCTGTGCTTCGATCAGTGTCTGTCTGTCGATGACGTTGAACTGAATGTGATGTCCGTCCATTGCAAAGTAGCTGCGGATCAGGCTGGACATATTCTCAAGACCTTTTTCTCCGGCTACAACATCCGGTGTAAACTTCTGGTTCAGAAGTGTTCCTGCTGTTGCAAGGTGATCCATCTTAGAGCATGACTTGATAACAGCTGTAGGTCCGTTTGTATCAGCAGACTTCTCTGGAGAGATACCTTCCGATACAGGTACATTCGCTTTTCTTCCGTTTGCAGTTGCTCCGATCACTTCTCCGAAGTATACGTGACATGTAGTAGGAAGCATATCTACTCCGTATTTTCCGCCTCTCATGGTCGGACGTCCTGTGATCAGGTCATGATACAGGTTGAATACATCCTGCATAACAGAATCTGCATAATCATCATCGTTACCATACTTCGGTGTCTTGTCATGTACCATACGGAAGATTGCATCATAACCTTCGAAGTTATGATCCATAGCTTCAAGCAGCTCTTCCATTGTGAAATTCTTCTTATCGAATACATTATACTTAACAGATGTGATACAGTCGGTAACTGTTCCGATACCTACACCCTGGATATAGTTTGTATTGTATCTTGCTCCACCTGCATTGTAATCTTTTGCATTGCTGATGCAGTCATTTGTTACCACTGACAGACAAGGTGCCGGCATATTCTCTGCATATAATTTCTCGATCACATTGTTTCCGCGAATCTTAATATCAATAAAATGTTTCAGCTGTTTCTGGAATGCATCCCATAATTCATCATAAGACTTGAAATCTTTTGCTTCACCGGTCTTAAGGCCGAGCTGTTTTCCGGATTCCTTGTCAAATCCATTATAAAGTGTCAGCTGGAATACTTTTGGAATATTCAGGTATCCGGTCAGGATATATGCTTCGCTTCCCCATGCTCCGGTCTCAACACATCCTGAAGATCCGCCACGGCGTGCATCTTCCAGTGATTTTCCTGCATTGATAAGCTCCATAGTCTGTGCTTCCGTGTTATAGAACGCAGGCTGTCCCCATCCCTTTCTTGAGATCTCGCATGCTCTCTTCAAGAAACGTGCAGGAGTCTTCTTACTGATCGTTACGTTAGAGTTTGGCTGAACCAGCTTCATCTCGTCCATACAGTCAAGGATCAGGTAGCTGACTGCATTGACACCATCACGTCCGTCCGGTGTAACTCCTCCGGTATTGATATTTGCAAAGTCTGTGTATGTGGCACTTTCTTTTAATGTGATACCTACTTTAACCGGTGCAGGCTGATTGTAGAATTTCACCCATAAGCACTCTAACAGTTCTTTTGCTCTCTCATCATCCAGAATTCCTGCTTCTGTATCTGCTTCATAATATTTAATCAGATGCTGGTCAAGACGTCCCGGGCTGAATGCATCCCATGGGTTCAGTTCTGTTGTAACTGCCAGATGTGTGAACCAG
>OFML01000365.1_pt1 | contig 40068 bp, 49 predicted proteins | sample 1541831 | NCBI WGS metagenome assembly OFML01 (sample SAMN04209237, study PRJEB22552) | human gut metagenome | biome: gut; material: feces | host: Homo sapiens | place: USA: Oklahoma | reverse complement strand
TCCTCATCAAGGACGACAAAAACCCCAGAGGTACCCGTATCTTTGGGCCCGTTGCTCGTGAGCTGCGCGACAAGGATTACATGAAGATCCTGTCCCTCGCTCCCGAAGTTATTTGATGGAGGGGCCAGAGAAATGAATAGTCTGAAGATCAAGAAGAATGACACCGTCGTCATCCTGTCCGGCAAGGACCGCGGCAAGCAGGGCAAGGTGCTGGGCACCGTCCCCGGCGAGGGCAAGGTCGTTGTGGAAGGCTGCAACATGGTCACCTGCCACATCAAGCCCCGCCGTCAGGGCGAGGAGGGCGGCATCGTCAAGCGCGAGGCCGCTATCTACGCCAGCAAGGTCCAGGTGGTCTGCCCCAAGTGCGGCAAGAACACCCGCGTGGGCTGCGAGCTGAAGGATGGCAAGAAAGTCCGCACCTGCAAAAAGTGCGGCGCAGAACTGTGAGAAAGGAGAGCGTAAAAAATGGCACGTCTGAAAGTTAAGTATACCGAAGAAGTGGCTCCCGCTCTCTTCAAGAAGTTCGGTTATAAGAGCACCATGCAGATCCCCAAGATCGAGAAGGTGGTCCTGAACGTCGGCTGCGGCGAAGCCCGCGAGAACCCCAAGGTCCTGGACGCTGTCGTCAGCCAGTTGTCCCAGATCACCGGCCAGAAGGCCATCATCACCATCGCCAAGAAGTCCGTGGCTAACTTCAAGCTGCGTGAGGGCATGCCCGTTGGCGCCAAGGTCACCCTGCGGGGCGACAAGATGTGGGAGTTCCTGGACCGTCTGTTCAACGTGGCCCTGCCTCGTGTCCGCGACTTCCGCGGCATCAGCGCCAACGCCTTCGACGGCCGCGGCAACTATGCCCTGGGCATCAAGGAGCAGCTGATCTTCCCCGAGATCGAGTACGATAAGATCGACAAGATCCGCGGCATGGACATCGTGATCTGCACCACCGCTCAGACCGATGAAGAAGCACGCGAGCTGCTGACCCTGGTCGGCGCTCCCTTTGAACGCTGATTAGGAGGAGAAACAACATGGCAAAGAAGTCTATGATCCTGAAGCAGCAGGCTCCCGCGAAGTTCTCCACCCGTAAGTACAACCGCTGCAAGCTGTGCGGCCGTCCCCACGCATACCTGCGTGACTATGGCGTGTGCCGTGTCTGCTTCCGCACTCTGGCTTACAAGGGCGAGATCCCCGGCGTCCGCAAGGCTTCCTGGTAAATTTTTCCGTTATACTTCGTTGGCTCGCCTCGGCGTACACAAAGTACGCCATCGCCTCGCCGCCTCGTCTAACGAAAAAATTCAAGATTTTTCCGCCATACTTCGTTGGCCCGGCCCGGCATACACAAAGTACGCCGTCGCCTTGCCGCCTCGTCTGGCGAAAAAATCTCTCATCTGTTTCCGCCATACCCGGTCGAAGCGATACAGCTTCGCCTGGTCTGACGAAAAACAACTCGTTCCAACGGGGCCCGCGCCCCTTGGTATACAGGATGGCGAAAGGTCACTGGTAATTAAACATCGCCGGTCATCGGACGGTGCCCAAATTATCAGTGATACCTCGCTGCCTCAACAGGGATTTCCCTGTAACTCTAAATTAGGAGGAAATATTTATGCACATCACTGATCCTGTTGCTGATATGCTGACCCGTATCCGCAACGCCAACAACGCCAAGCATGAGACCGTTGACGTTCCTGCCTCCAACATGAAGAAGAGCATCGCTCAGATTCTGCTGGACGAGGGCTATATCAAGGCCTTCCAGGTCGTCGAGGACGGCACCCAGGGCGTGATCCGCATCACTCTGAAGTACAATGCCGGCAAGGAGAAGGTCATCTCCGGCCTGCGCCGCGTGTCCAAGCCCGGTCTGCGGGTTTATGTGGGCGCCGACGAGCTGCCCCGCGTTCTGCGCGGCCTGGGCATTGCCATCGTATCCACTTCTAAGGGCGTCATGACCGACAAGGCTGCTCGCGCAGCGCACGTCGGCGGCGAAGTCCTTGCGTTTGTTTGGTAAGGAGGGTATTGAACAATGTCTAGAATTGGTAGAATGCCCATTACCGTCCCCGCCGGTGTGGAAGTCACCATCGCGGAGAACAACGTCGTTACCGTCAAGGGCCCCAAGGGCACTCTGACGCAGGCTCTGCGCCCCGAGATGATCCTGGAGCAGGACGGCAACGTCATCCACGTCAAGCGCCCCTCTGACGACAAGCTGCACTGCGCTCTGCACGGCATGACCCGCGCACTGCTGCACAACATGATCGTCGGCGTCAGCGAAGGCTTCAAGAAGGAGCTGGAGATCAACGGCGTCGGTTACCGCGCCTCCAAGGAAGGGAAGAATCTGGTCATGAACCTGGGCTATTCCCACCAGGTCATCGTTCCCGAGATCGACGGCATCACCATTGATGTTCCCTCTGCCAACAAGGTGGTCATTTCCGGCCCCGACAAGCAGAAGGTGGGCCAGTTCGCGGCGGAAGTCCGCGAGAAGCGTCCTCCCGAGCCTTATAAGGGCAAGGGCATCAAGTATGTCGACGAAGTCATCCGCCGCAAGGTCGGTAAGACCGGCGCCAAGAAGTAAGGAGGTGTGCCGTAATGATTAAAAGACCCAATACCAACGCTCAGCGTCAGAAGCGCCATAAGAGAGTCCGCGCCAAGGTGTTCGGCACTACCCAGCGTCCTCGTCTGAACGTGTTCCGCAGCGAAAAGAATATCTATGCCCAGATCATCGACGATGTGGCCGGCAACACCCTGGTCTCCGCTTCCTCCCTGGATAAGGAGATCGAGGGCAACGGCGGCAACAAGACCGCGGCTCGCGCCGTGGGCAAGCTGGTGGCTGAGCGCGCCAAGGCCAAGGGCATCGACACCGTGGTGTTCGATCGCGGCGGCTATCTGTACCACGGCCGTGTGGCCGAGCTGGCTGAAGGCGCCCGCGAGGGCGGCCTGGAATTCTGAGAGAGGAGGAACACTGACAAATGGCAAGATTTGAAAGAGAACCCAGCGAGTTCATCGAAAAAGTCGTCTGCACCAACCGTGTATCCAAGACGGTCAAGGGCGGCCGCGTCATGAAGTTCTCCGCTCTGATGGTCGTCGGCGACGGCAAGGGCAAGGTCGGCTTCGGCCTTGGCAAGGCCGCTGAGGTGCCCGAGGCGATCCGCAAGGGCATCGAGGACGCCAAGAAGAACATGATCACCATCTCCCTGTCCGGCAGCACCATTCCTCACGAGATCATCGGCGAGAAGGGTGCCGGCCGCGTGCTGATGAAGCCCGCTGCCCCCGGTACCGGCGTGATCGCTGGTGGTCCTGTGCGTATCATCATGGAAGCTGCCGGCGTGAAGGATATCCGTACCAAGTGCCTGCGCTCCAATACCGCTGTCAACGTTGTCGCCGCCACCTTCGAGGGCCTGAAGGCTCTGCGCACCCCGGAAGAGGTCGCCCGTACCCGCGGCAAGAGCGTCGACGAGATCGTGGGCTAAGGAGGCGTGAACAATGGCTAATCTGAACATCAAGCTCGTCAAGAGCCTCAACGGCAGACTGGAAAAGCACATTGCCACTGCCAAGTCCATGGGCCTGCGCAAGATCGGTGACACCACCGTTCAGCCCGACAATGCCCAGACCCGGGGCAAGATCGCCAAGATCGGCTATCTGCTCCAGGTCACCGAAGTAGAATAAGGAGGTGCGAGAGGATGAAACTCAACGAACTGTCTCCCGCCACTGGCTCCGTCAGGGAAGCTTACCGCAAGGGCCGCGGCGCCGGCTCCGGTAACGGCAAGACTGCCGGCCGCGGCCATAAGGGCCAGAAGGCCCGCTCCGGCGGCGGTACCCGCATCGGGTTCGAAGGCGGCCAGATGCCTCTGACACGCCGTATCCCCAAGCGTGGCTTCAACAACATTTTTGCCAAACCCCTGGAGATCATCAACCTGACCGCTCTCAACAAGTTTGAGGACGGCGACATCGTCACCGCAGAGGCCCTGCTTGCCAAGGGAATCCTGAGCAAGTGTGAATACGGCTACAAGGTTCTGGGTAACGGCAATGTTACCAAGAAGGTGACCGTACAGGCCGCTGCTTTCTCCCAGTCTGCCAAAGACGCAATCGAGGCTGCTGGAGGAAAGGCAGAGGTGATCTAAGTTGATCCAGACCATTAAAAAGGCTTGGGGCATCCCCGAGCTGCGCAAGAAGATCATCTTCACCGCGCTGATTCTGCTGATCTTCCGCATTGGCAATGCCATTCCCGTTCCCTATGTGAACACCGGCCTGCTGGGCACCTACATGGACCAGCTGAGCACCACCGTGCTGAGCCTGTACAACGTCATGTCCGGCGGCGCCTTTGCCCAGGCCACCATCTTTGCCCTGGGCGTCCAGCCCTATATCAACAGCTCCATCATCATCCAGCTGCTGACCATCGCGATCCCCTCCCTGGGCCGTATGGCGCAGGAGGGCGGCGAGGAAGGCAAGAAGAAGATCCAGTCCATCACCCGCTACGCCACGGTGGCCATCGCCATCATTCAGGGTATCGGCTACTTCTTCCTGATGAAGAACTACGGCATCCTCAACAGCACGTCTGTGTGGGCCGCTCTGGTCATCACCGTTTCCTTCATCGCCGGCTCCTCCTTCGTGATGTGGATGGGCGAGCAGATCACCGAGTTCGGTATCGGCAACGGCATTTCCATTATCCTGTTTGCGGGCATCCTGTCCCGCGTTCCCACTATGGTGTCCCAGATGGTCGACGGCTTCCGGGCCGGCACCCTGAAGTGGTGGATGGCTCTGCTGGTCATCGTGGGCATCCTGCTGCTGATCGTGCTGATCACCTGGGTCAACGGTGCCGAGCGCCGCATCCCCGTGCAGTACGCCAAGCGTCAGGTTGGCCGCAAGATGTACGGCGGCCAGTCCTCCACCCTGCCCATGAAGGTGAACATGTCCGGCGTTCTGCCCATCATCTTCGCCCAGTCCATCGCCATGATCCCCTCCACCATCGCCGCTTTCTGCAAGCAGCCGAAGGAGGGCACCTTCTGGTATGGCTTCCTCAACGCCATCGACACCAAGTCCGTGCTGTACATGATCTTCTACTTCCTGATGATCATCGCTTTCAGCTACTTCTACGCCACCATCCAGTTCAACCCCGTGGAGATCTCCAACAACCTGAAGAAGAACGGCGGCTTCATTCCCGGCTTCCGTCCGGGCAACCCCACCGCTGCGTTCATTCAGAAGGTCCTCAATAAGGTCACGCTCTTCGGCGCTGTGTATCTGGGCATCGTGGCTATTCTGCCTCTGATCATTGGCAAGATCGTCAATGTCGCGGCTCTGTCCATCGGCGGCACCTCCGTCATCATCGTGGTCGGTGTGGCGCTGGAGACCGTCCAGGCTCTGGAGTCCCAGATGCTGATGCGTCAGTATAAGGGCTTCCTGGAATAATCGAGGTGTGCAATATGAAACTGATCCTTTTAGGCGCTCCGGGTGCCGGGAAGGGCACCCAGGCGGATATTCTCAAGAAAAAGCTCAACGTGCCCACCATTTCCACCGGCAACATCCTCCGCGCCGCCGTCAAAAACGGTACGCCCACCGGCCTTCGTGCCAAGGAGTACATGGACGCCGGCCGCCTGGTGCCCGATGAAGTCATCATCGGCATCATCCAGGAGCGTCTGCAGGAGTCCGACTGCGCCAACGGCTACATTCTGGACGGGGTGCCCCGCACCATCGCCCAGGCCGAGGCCATGGAGCAGGCCGGCATCAGCTTCGACGCCGTGGTGGCCATCGAGATCCCCGATGAAAAGATCGTGGCTCGTATGGGTGGCCGCCGTGTCTGCGAGAGCTGCGGCGCCAGCTACCACATCGTGAACATCCCCCCAAAAAAGGAGGGTGTGTGCGATGTGTGCGGCGGCAAGCTCGTGCAGCGCAAGGATGATGACCCCAACACGGTCCGGGACCGTTTGGCGGTTTATCATAAAGAGACAGAGCCCCTGAAGGGCTTCTACGAGGCCCGTGGGATTCTGAAAACTGTGGAGGACCAGCCCACCGTGGCTGGGACCACGCAGGCGATCCTGCGTGAATTGGGAGTGACCGAATGATCACGCTGAAATCCGCGCACGAGATCGAACTGATGCGCCGGGCGGGAAAGATTACCGCGGCTGCCCGTGCTGTGGCACGGGATATGGTAAAACCCGGCGTAACAACCCAACAAATTGACAAGGCAGTCCACAGGTTCATCACCGAGCAGGGGGCGATCCCGTCGTTCCTGCACTACAACGGCTATCCCGCCAGCGTATGCGTCTCCGTCAATGACGAGATCATCCACGGCATCCCCGGCAAACGGGTGCTGCAGGAGGGCGATATCGTCAGCGTGGACGTGGGCGCGTTCATCGGCGGCTTCCACGGCGACTGCGCCGGCACCTACCCCTGCGGCAAGGTGTCCGATGAGGCGCTGCGGCTGATCCGTGCCACCCAGCAGAGCTTCTTCGAGGGCATCAGGTACGCCCGTGAGGGCTATCGCCTGTCCGACATCTCCGCCGCCGTCCAGGCCTATGCGGAGAGTCAGGGCTACAGCATCGTCCGGGAGTATGTGGGTCACGGCATCGGGCGCAATATGCACGAGCCGCCGGAGGTGCCCAACTATGGCCGCCCCGGCCATGGCCCCCGGCTTCTGCGGGGCATGACCATCGCCGTGGAGCCCATGGTCAACGCCGGCTCCGCCGCCATCGTGCAGATGCCCGACGGATGGACCGTTCGCACAGCCGACGGCAAGTATGCCGCCCACTATGAGAACACCGTTCTCATCACCGCCGGGGACCCGGAGCTTCTGACGGACCCCGAGGGCTCTTTGGTGTGAGCGTATGGACATTGCCAGATCCAACATCGTAAAATCTATCGCCGGCAGGGACGCGGGAAGCCTCTTCTTCGTGCTTGCGACGGAGGGAGACTTCCTCCTGCTGGCGGACGGCAAACGCCGCCGCGTGGAAACCCCCAAACGCAAGCGCCGCAAGCATGTGGAGCTGGTGGAGGAGGGCAGCGGCCCCGTTGCCGACAAGATCAGAAGCAGCGAAAAAATCACAAATAGTGAGCTTCGTAAAGCCTTAGCCGCATTCAGCGGCGGTAATCAGGACCAGGAGGGATAACACTTGGCAAAATCCGACATGATCGAAGTTGAGGGAGTGGTGGTTGAATCACTGCCCAACACCACATTCCAAGTTGACATTGGAAATGGTCACACTATCTTAGCGCATATTTCCGGAAAGCTCAGAATGAATTTCATCAGGATTCTGCCCGGCGACAAGGTGACAGTGGAGATGTCGCCTTACGATCTGACCCGCGGCCGGATTACCTGGCGTAGTAAGTAGGAGGTTTATTGACATGAAAGTAAGACCGTCCGTGAAGCCCATGTGCGAAAAGTGCAAGATCATTCGCCGCAAAGGTCGCGTTATGGTGATCTGCGAGAATCCCAAGCACAAGCAGCGTCAGGGCTAAGTAGAAAGTGGAGGTGCTTTAAAGTATGGCACGTATTGCCGGTATTGACCTGCCCAAGGATAAGCGAATCGAAATCGGTTTGACCTATATCTACGGTATTGGCAGAAAGAGCGCCCAGGACATCCTGGCGCAGACTGGGATCAACCCCGACACCCGCGTCAAGGATCTGACCGAGGCCGACGAAGCCAAGCTTCGTGAAGCCATCGACCAGAGCTACGTGGTGGAAGGCGACCTGCGCCGTCAGGTTGCCCTGGATATCAAGCGGCTGACCGAGATCGGCTGCTACCGCGGCACCCGTCATCGCCGCGGCCTGCCCGTGCGCGGCCAGCGCAGCAAGACCAACGCCCGCACCCGCAAGGGCCCCAAAAAGACCATCGCCAACAAGAAGAAGTAAGGAGGGAAGATAGAATATGGCTAATCCTAAGACCGGTAAGAAGGTCATCCGCCGCCGCCGTGAGAAGAAGAACGTCGAAAAGGGCCAGGTCCATATCCGTTCTTCCTTCAACAACACCATGGTCACCGTGACCGATAGCCAGGGCAACGCACTGTCCTGGGCTTCCTCCGGCGGCCTGGGCTTCCGCGGCAGCAAGAAGTCCACCCCCTTCGCCGCACAGAGCGCCGCCGAGACCGCCGCCAAGGCCGCCATGGAGCATGGCCTGAAGACCGTTGAGGTTTTCGTCAAGGGCCCTGGCCAGGGTCGTGAGGCCGCCATCCGCGCCCTGCAGGCCGTGGGTCTGGAAGTGACCATGATCAAGGACGTCACGCCCATCCCCCACAATGGTTGCCGTCCCCCCAAGCGTCGGCGTGTGTAATCGGAACAAGGAGGATAAGTAAGAATATGGCTAAGAATATGCAGCCTATCGCCAAGCGCTGCAAGGCGCTGGGCATTTCTCCTACCGTCATGGGTTACTCCAAGAAGGAGACCAAGCGCAACCCCGGCGGCCAGATGAGAAAGAAGAAGAGCGAGTATGCCATCCAGCTCAACGAGAAGCAGAAGGTGAAGTTCGTCTACGGTATCCTGGAGAAGCAGTTCCATATGTACTATGAGAAGGCTTCCCGTATGCCCGGCAAGACCGGCGAGAACCTGCTGACCCTGGTGGAGCGCCGCCTGGACAACGTGGTGTATCGTCTGGGCTTTGCCATGACCCGCCGCGAGGCCCGTCAGCTGGTGAACCACGCGCATTTCACCGTCAACGGCCAGAAGGTGAACATTCCTTCCTATCTGGTTCGCGTTGGCGATGTCATCGAGGTCCGCGAGAGCAGCCGCTCCTCCGTGGCCTTCAAGCGCCTGACCGGCGAGGATGCCCCGCTGGTCACCGTCCCCCAGTGGCTGGAGCGTGACAAGAACGCCCTGAAGGGCACCGTCACCAAGCTGCCCGCCCGCGAGGACATTGATATGCCCATCGAGGAACACCTCATCGTCGAGTTGTACTCCAAGTAATAGGGTCGAGACCCTCATAAAGCAAAGGAATCCAAGTAAGCGCGGACGTGTCCGCGCCGTAACGAGAATGAAGGAGGGTACTGCATGATCGAAATTGAGAAGCCCCAGATCGAGTGTATCGAAACGCCCGGCGATGCTTCCTATGGAAAATATGTGATCGAACCCCTGGAGCGCGGTTACGGAACGACCCTGGGCAATGCGCTGCGGCGCATCATGCTCTCCTCTTTGCCCGGCACGGCGGCCACCAGCATCAAGATCGCCGGTGTGCAGCACGAGTTTTCCACCATCCCCGGTGTGAAAGAGGACGTGACCGAGATCGTTCTGAACGTGAAGAGTCTGCTGACCAAGCTGCACTGCGAGGGCACCAAGACCGTCTATATTGAGGCGACTGGTCCCTGCGAGGTGACGGCCGGCGACATCAAGAGCGACGGTGAAGTCGAGGTCCTGAACCCCGAGCTGCACCTGGCTACCCTGGATGTGGGTGCCACCCTGAGCATGGAAATCACCCTGAGCCACGGCCGCGGCTATGTGTCCGCCGACCGGAACAAGGCCCAGCGCCCCGGCGTCATCGGCGTGATCCCCATCGACTCCATCTATACCCCCGTGTATAAGGTGAATTACACGGTGGAAAACACCCGCGTCGGCAGCATGAGCGACTTCGACAAGCTGACGCTGGAGGTCTGGACGGATTCCACGATTTCCGCCCGCGACGCCGTATCCCTGGGCGCCAAGATCCTGTGCGATCACTTTGCCCTGTTCACCGATCTGTCCGATACCCTGGACGGCCGCCCCACCGTGGTGGAGAAGTCCGCGGATCCCCAGAGCACGGTGCTGGATATGACCATCGAAGAGCTGGACCTGTCCGTCCGCAGCTTTAACTGCCTCAAGCGCGCCAACATCAACACGGTGGCGGATCTGATCTCCAAAACCGAGGACGAGATGATGAAGGTGCGCAACCTGGGCCGCAAGTCCCTGGAGGAGGTCATCGGCAAGCTGGAGGCAATGGGCCTGTCCCTGGCCGACGAAGAGAACAACTAACGCGCCTCTGTGCGCATATCCTTACAAGGAGGAAACTGAAATGCCCGGAACTCGTAAGCTCGGTAAGACTACCGATCAGCGTATGGCGATGCTCCGTCAGCAGGTCACCGATTTCCTGGACAATGGCCGGATGGAGACCACCGTCACCCGCGCCAAGGAGATCAAGCCCCTGGCTGAAAAGATGATTACCCTGGGCAAGAAGGGTGATCTGGCTGCCTATCGTCAGGCGCTGAGCTTCATTACCAGAGAGACCGTCGCCCACAAGCTGTTCAAGGAGATCGCTCCTGAATATGCCCAGCGCAACGGCGGCTACACCCGCATCATCCGCACCGGCATCCGCCGCGGCGATGCTGCCGAGACCGCCATCATCGAACTGGTGAAGTAAAAATCCCAAGCTGCAAATGAGCTCTTTTGTATGGCACAGCCGCCATACAAAAGAGCTCATTTTTGCCATCTTGGAGGAAATGATGATCCCCCAGCCGGGAGGGCTGGGGGATCGTTGTGCAAAAATATGGGTCAGCGGCGTCCGCCGCCGAAGCCGCCCTTGCCGCCGAAGCCGCCGCCCCGGCTGCCGCCGGAGGAGCGTCCGCCGCCGCCAAAGCCGCCGCGATTTCCGAATCCGCCGGACCTGGAGCCGCCGCCGAAGCCGCCGCTGGAGGGCCGGGAATAATTCCCAGGCCGGGGACCGCTGGACCGGGGAGGCCGGGGAGATGCAGACCGAGGAGGCCGGGGACTGCCGCCCATAGGACCGCCGGGACCCCGAGGGGGCCGGGGGGGCCGGGGGGGCCGGGGCGCCCGGGGCCGACGGCCCCAGAAAATGGGATAGTACACCGGGCCGCCTGCCACCACCGGACGGCGGCGGTAGCGGTTATAGCGCATGCGGTCCAGCAGGGACCAGATCACAAAAATCCCCACGATCAGCAGGACCACGCCGGACACGCTGACGCCGGAGGCGGCAGAGGGCTGCTGCCACTCCCGGCTCTGAGCAGGCTGCTGGTGGGAGCCGCTCTGGCCCAGGGTCTGGGCCAGGACCACGTCGGACTGGCGGAAGAAATCCACCGCTGCCTGGGAATAATCCCCGGCGTAGTAGGGAGTGTCCAGGGCAGTTTTCAGCTTGGTCTGCTGGGTGTCGGTCATTTGGTCGGCTAATTCGTCGCCGCAGGCAACGTACCAATCGCCGCCCTTTACCAGCAGCAGGAGCATGTCGTTGGCTCCCAGGCCCCACTTGGCCCCCAGCTCCCGGGCGTAGTCCTCGGGCTTCCAGCCGCGGATATTGTCCACGGCTGCCACAGCTGCAACGGCATAATATTTGTCGTTCCAGGCGGTGTTGTATTCCTGGATGGTCTGCCGGGCATCCTGGGTCAGCAGGCCCGCCTGGTCACAGATCCAGTTAGAGTACGATACCTCCGGCAGGGAGGCGGGCTTTTTGCTGATGCCGTAGACGCTGGCGCCCAGGATGGCCAGGATCAGCACCACCAGTGCAAAGCCTCTTTTTTGATAAAATTTCATGGTGACGGCACCAGTCCTTTCCAGGGAGATTGAGGGGAAACGGCCCGCAGGGGCCGGCGAACCAGGACCTTGCCTGCATCAGGGCGCATTCGGGCGGACAGAGACGTCCGCCCCTACAGAGGGGGGGAGAACGGCGCTCCGCGAAGGGGGGAGCGGGGCTTAGCCCCGGAGCTCCAGGAGCTTCTGCTTCAGCTCGCCCTCGATGCGGCCCAGCTCCTGCTCGGCGGCCTTGCGCTTCTCCGCGCCCTCCTTCTGGATGTTCATGACCTCATCCAGGGTGGAGATCAGCTGCTGGTTGGTGTGCTGGAGGGTCTCAATGTCCACGATGGAGCGTTCGGCCTCCTTGGCGGTGGCGATGGTGCCCATCTTCAGGGTGTCGGCATTCTTGCGCAGCAGCTGGTTGGTCATCTCGGTGACGGCGTTCTGGGCGGCAGTGGCCTGACGGCTGTGCTCCATGCCCAGGGCCAGCACCATCTGGCTCTTCCACAGGGGGATGGTGTTCACCAGGGAGGACTGGATCTTCTCAATCATCTGGGTGTCATTGTTTTGCAGGAGGCGGGTCTGGGGCCCCATCTGCACGGACACCATGCGGGTCAGCTCCAGGTCGTGGAGCTTCTTTTCAAAGCGGTTGCACAGGTTCACCAGGTCGTTGTATGCCTGGGCGTCCTCGGCAAGACCCGTCTGCTCCGCCTTCCTGCGCAGCTCCTCCAGCTCGGTGGAGCGGACCTCGGCCAGGCGCTTCTTGCCGGCCAGAATGTACATGGTCAGCTCCTTGTAATACTTCAGGTTCAGCTCATACATCTGGTCAAACATGGCCACATCCTTCAGCAGGGTGATCTGATGCTGCTCCAGAGACTGGGCGATTTTGTCCACGTTGGCCTCTACCTTGCCGTACTGGGCCTTCATGGTTTCCAGACGGTTGCCGGTTTTTTTGAACAGGCCCGCCAGGCCCTTCTTTTCCTCGTCCTGGCCGAAGCCCTTCAGCTCCACCACCAGCTGGCTCAGGTCCTTGCCGATCTCGCCCAGATCCTTGTTGCGGACGTTGTTCAGGGCGTTTTCGGAGAAGCCTGCCACGCTTTTCTGGGCGGCGGCGCCATACTGGAGGATCATATTGGTGTCGCGGATGTCGATCTTGCGGGAGAATTCCTCCACGGCCTGCTTTTCCTGGTCGGTCAGCAGCTTGTCGTCCATCTCCACGGGCTGGATCTTCTTCTCCTCCTCCATCTGGGGGGCCTCCGGAGCCTCGGGAGTCAGGGTCAGGGTGGGCACCGCCTCAGCAGCGGCAGCGGCGGTGGGGTCCAGGGTCAGCTGGGGGGTCATGTTATCGGTCATGGTTATCGTCCTTCCTTATATCATTAAAAATGTTAAAGCTCCAATTGAATGCCGCCGTCCTGGGGGCCGCTGTCGTCGGACGGGGCCTGGGTCCGGTGAATGGGGTCGTCGCTGAGACCCTCCCGGGCCATCATGTTGTCCAGCACCGTGATGTCCGTGGAGATATCCAGGGCCTGGTCGCCGAACAGACTGTCCAGCTGCCGCTCGAAGGCAGTGACGATGGTGCCCATCATGCCCCGGACCCGTTCCATGGTGCCGGTGATGTTCTCGCCCTGGACCCCCTGATGACTCATGTCGTCATAGGCCCGCAGCAGCTTCAGGGTGGTGGGCAGGTAGTAGCTCATGAATTTGCGGATCTGGGGCAGCTGAGTGGGATCCTTCTGCACCTGCCGGAAGATCTTGTCGGATACCTGCTCCAGGCGGTCGATCTGGGCACTGATGGCCGCATCCTGGATGCTGTCGTTCAGGCGGCGCATTTCCTCCAGAGCTCCCTGGCCCTCGGATACCATCTTGTCCAGCTCCGGATTGCCGGTGGTTTTCGGCTCCTCCGGCACCTCCTCCACAACATCCTTGCAGAACAGGCGGGCGATGCCGTACACCGCGGCGGAGGCCGCCAGCACGATGACGAAGTGACCCACCCGATACAGGGGGAACAGCAGGGCATACAGCACCCATACAGCCGCCGCCGCATACAGCGGCGCAGCCGGCTTGTGAACGATTTTTTTCATCCCATCGCCTCCGAATTTGCGTTGAGACTATTATACCCCACAGGCCATTTTCGGTCAAGAAAAAAGCCTGTGGGGCGGGGAAAATCAGATGGCCACGGGAATTTTTCCGTCGAAGGGCAGGGGCTCGTAGCCCTCCAGGCGGAAGCTGTCCCGGGTGAATTGGTAGAAGTCCGTAACAGCGGGGTCCACCACCAGCCGGGGGGCCGGACGGCCCTGCCGCCGCAGAAGCTCCTCCACCAGAGGGACATGGCGGTCGTAGATATGGGCATCGGCGATGACGTGGACCAGTTCGCCGGCCTCCAGGCCGGAGGCCCGGGCCATCATGTGGACCAGGACGGCGTACTGGACCACGTTCCAGTTGTTGGCCGTCAGCATATCCTGGGACCGCTGGTTCAGAATGGCGTTGAGGGTGCGGCCGGAGACGTTGAAGGTCATGGAATAGGCGCAGGGATACAGGGCCATCTCGTGGAGGTCCTGGAAGTTATAGATATTGGTGAGGATGCGGCGGGAGGCGGGGTTGTGGCGCAGGTCGTACAGCACCCGGTCCACCTGGTCAAACTCCCCCTCGGGATACTGGTGCTTCACCCCCAGCTGATAGCCGTAGGCCTTGCCGATGGAGCCGGTCTCGTCGGCCCAGCTGTCCCAGATGTGGCCCCGGAGGTCGTGGATGTTGTTGGACTTCTGCTGCCAGATCCACAGAAGCTCGTCGATGCAGGTTTTGAAATAGGTGCGGCGGATGGTGAGAATGGGAAACTCCTGCCGCAGGTCATAGCGGTTGATGATGCCGAATTTCTTCACCGTGTGGGCCGGAGTACCGTCCTCCCAGTGGGGGCGGACGTTCTGGTCTGTGTCCCACACCCCGTTTTCCAGGATGTCCCGGCAGTTCTGCTGAAATATTTCATCGGCGCGGCTCATAGACAGCCCCTCCTTATACGTTTTGGGGTTATTGTACCATAACGGGGGGAGCATAGCAATAAAAATCCCGGCAGCAAGGCTGCCGGGATTCACTGGAAGCACCCCATATAGCTCAGGCCGGATCGGATTCATCCTTGAATTCAGATCGAAACAGCAGAAGCATGATCGCAGAATAGATGAGAAAGCAGACGTTCAGCCCAAGAACAGCGGGGATGGCCGGGAAGACGTTGTGAGACACGGTGGCATACATGGCTAAGGGATAGCTCAGCAGCGGGAAAAGAAGGCCGCAGTATCTGCGCCAGCGTAGCAGCCACCACGTGTTGCAGGTAAACACCAGCGCAACGAGAAAGTAGGTATTATTGAAGATAAGGGACAATGTGCAAAGCACAATGTTGATCAATTGAAGAAGCATACCCCGCCTGAACTGTTGGACGGTATACTTTTGCAGAGGACTCCACATAGGCAACCTCCTAGGAACGTGGGCCAACGCTCTTGTAAACGTTATAGCCATCCAGTGCCTGTGCATAGCAATTCTGATAGTAACTTTCACTCTTGTTATAACTCGTAGTCCTGGACCCGCTATCGATCTCTGCTCTTCTCGTACTAGAGGGTGAGGCATCTTCATATGCCTCGTATGAAACCGTTCTTATGGTCATGTTATAGGGATACTCGGAACTGTTAACATTAACATAACGTGAAAATATTGCTGTACAGGTATAACAATTCATCGATCCGGCTGCAATGGAAGCATACACACTTACAACGACGTTAAATGCAGTACAAATGGCTTGCACAATAGTATTTGTCACAATCAGTCCCAAAACAGAGGTAATCAGAGTTGACACAAATACTGCAGTCGACCAACTCTTATTCTGTGAAAAGCGCACTTCAAACCTCATGTCCTCATAAACCCGTACAGTATTTCCGTCCATGGTCGTACTATACCTTATGATGTCTTCAAAGGGCGATGTGCCAACGTACTTCACGAGTTGCGGATAAATATCTGCTCCCGCAGAACTGAATGGCTGAATGGAATTATGCATTTCAGATGGTGTGTTGCTGACGAAAATGATTTCCTCCGCTTGACTGATGTGATCTTCCGCATAAGCAATAATGTCCGTCCAAAATGCGGAACTAGATGGCTCAAAGGGCATTGGATAATCAGAAATATACCACTGGTACACTGTATCCGGATTATGAGAATACTTAATTGAAACTGTCATGGAATGGTGAGTATCATTTGTAATTATCGTCGCATCTCGGTCTTCGGATTGTAAAATGAACATATCACCATCTTCGGCCGCATAGAGACCGGGCAGTTCACTTTTGTTCGGAAGAGCCGAGGCAACAGTTGTAGAGGATAGTGAAAAGAGAAGTACGAAAATTAGGAAAATAGATAATCTTTTTTTCATATATAACCTCCATTTCAATTTCACGCGCAGAAGTAGTGAAAATATAAGTAAACGACAAATCCTCCTTTCTGCAATAATTATATAAAATATTATCGCATATATATTTGCTTTTGTCAATTACAAACATAATTAATCAAAAAAACAGTGCGATTTGCCAAATGCAGTTATTGCGTGTGCAGAGAAGCTAAACCCTGCCATAAGCAAAATCTGTTTGCTGCCGCGGAAAATAACTGGTATACTATATATGTATGACTATGTGAATCAGGAGGAAATGACTATGCAGTATGATGTGCTGATCGTGGGCGGAGGCCCCGGCGGAATCTACTCCGCCTATGAGCTGCTGGAGAAGCGGCCGGACCTGAAGATCGCCCTGTTTGAGGCGGGCCACGCCCTGGCCCGGCGGCACTGTCCCATTGACGGCGTGAAGGTGAAGTCCTGCGTCAAGTGCCCCACCTGCGCCATTATGAACGGCTTCGGCGGCGCCGGTGCCTTTTCCGACGGCAAATACAACATCACCAACCAGTTCGGCGGCACCCTGCACGAATACATCGGCAAAAAGCAGGCCCTGGAGCTGATGGAATATGTGGATCAGATCAACGTGGAAAACGGCGGCGAGGGGACCCACCTGTACTCCACCGGCGCAACCCCCATCAAGAAGCTGTGCCTGGAGAATGACCTGCACCTGCTGGACGCCTCCGTCCGCCATCTGGGCACGGACAAGAACCTGGTGGTGCTGGAGCACCTGTATAACCGGCTGAAGGACAAGATGGACATCTACTTCGACACGCCGGTGCAGTCCGTGGAGCGCACCGACGGCGGCTACCGGGTGGTGACGGACAAGGGCAGCTACGACGGCCGCTACTGCGTCATCTCCGTGGGCCGCAGCGGCAGCAAGTGGATGGAGCAGGTGTGCCGGGAGCTGGACATCGCCACCAGGTCCAACCGCGTGGACATCGGCGTCCGGGTGGAGCTGCCCTACGAGGTGTTCGCCCACCTGACCGACGAGTTGTATGAAAGCAAGATCGTCTACCGCACCGAGAAGTTCCAGGACCGGGTGCGCACCTTCTGCATGAACCCCAAGGGCGCGGTGGTCAACGAGAACACCAACGGCATCGTCACCGTCAACGGCCACAGCTATGAGGACCCGGCCATGCACACCGAGAACACCAACTTCGCCCTGCTGGTGGCCAAGCACTTCTCCGAGCCCTTCAAGGATTCCAACGGCTACGGCGAGAGCATCGCCCGGCTGTCCAACATGCTGGGCGGCGGCGTCATCATCCAGCGCTTCGGCGACCTGATCCGGGGCCAGCGGTCCACCCCCAAGCGCATCGAGGAGAGCTTCGTGACCCCCACCCTGTCCGCCACCCCCGGCGACCTGAGCCTGGTGATGCCCAAGCGCATCCTGGACGGCATCATCGAGATGATCTATGCCCTGGATAAGATCGCCCCGGGCACCGCCAACGACGACACCCTGCTCTACGGCGTGGAGGTGAAGTTCTATAACATGGAGGTGCAGCTGGACAACAACCTCCAGACCTGCTACCCGGGGCTGTTCGTCATCGGCGACGGCAGCGGCGTGACCCACTCCCTGTCCCACGCCAGCGCCAGCGGCGTGTATGTGGCCCGGTATATCGCGGAAAACGCGTGATAATTGAAAACAATACGCACCCCCGGCGGGATTCCCGCCGGGGGTGCGATTTTTGTTCGCTTACTTGATACGGTACATCATAGCCCCGCACTCACGACAGGTGCAGTTGTCACCGAGAACCCGCATACGAACAACTCGTCCGCATCCGCTGCATTTGAAAAAATCACCCGAATGAAGACGAACACCCTTCATGCGATAAAACATATAATTACCCCTGCCTATTGTTCCTGATATTCGCTGCAATGACCCTCGTGTCTGACGGTCTTGTCCCAGTAGCTGCAATAGCCCTTGCCGCTGCCATCCGGCTGGTAGAAGCGGCAATTTGAGCACTTATCCGTGTTGTTGTACATCATCCACCTCAATCATAGAAACTCAAAATGGTGTCAATCACATCTCCTTGCCAAAGCTCCTCCTGCTGCAACTGAAACTCATCCGGTTTACGCATCAGCAAACCCTTCAGAAGTTTTCCCTGGCTGCGCGTCTCATCAATTTTGTTGGCACGCGTGTTCTCTGCGGAATAGCCCAGCAAAGGGAAAGAGAGAACCTGCCCATTGACCACCACGCCGATATCGAAATAGCGGCTGGGCGGATTGGGGTGTGAGATGACCAGCATCGGAACCCGGCTGCCAAATAAGCCGCCGCTCTTTGCAACATCCGACCGAACAACAGCAGGAATCCCTTTCTTTTTCAGTTCTTCCGGAAGACGCTTTTCCAGAATGGAAAAGTAATCCGCTCCGGCATTGGCGATTCGTATCGGGTTATGTGCTTCGCCACGAAACTCGCTCGTATTGTAAGACATTTGGCCTCCTCCTTGTATCGTTGATTGATATTTACACTGCTCTGCGACTGTCTATAATTAAAATACCAAAGTATTTTATATTTGTCAAGTGTTCGTTGATAATAGTATTTTGATAATGGATATCGCGTCCGGTGCAGGAGGATGGAGCAATGTTGAATAAGCGCATACACGATCTTCGTGTGGCCCAGGGATACAGCCAGGTGACCCTGGCCAAGCGCCTGGGCGTATCCAAGCAGGCGGTGTCCAACTGGGAAAATGACAACATTCAGCCATCCATAGAGATGCTTTTGCGACTTGCCCAGCTGTTTTCGGTATCCACGGACTATCTGCTGGGTCGGGAGACCTCTCTGTGCGCAGACCTGAGTGGACTTTCTGAGGAGGCGGCAGGCCATGTCCTGCTGCTGATTGACGATCTCCGCCGGGCGGCAGACCTCCGGAACACCTGAAAACAATACGCACCCCCGGCGGAATCCCGCCGGGGGTGCGATTGCTTCTATATGTATTCTCTCAGAACAGGCCGGTGATGACGCCGTTTTCGTCCACGTCGATCTTTTCCGCCGCCGGGACCCGGGGCAGGCCGGGCATGGTCATAATGTCGCCGGTATAGGCCACGATGAAGCCGGCTCCGGCGCTGACCCGCAGACTGCGGACGGTGACGGTGAAGCCCGTGGGAGCTCCCAGCAGGGTGGGGTCGTCGGACAGAGAATACTGCGTCTTGGCCATGCACACCGGCAGGTCGCCGAAGCCCAGCTCCGTCAGGCGCTGGAGCTGCTTCTGGGCGGCGGGGGTCAGCACCGCCTGAGCGCCGCCGTATACCCGGCCCACAATGGCGTTGAGCTTATAGGCCAGGGAGGCGTTGTCGGGATAGGCAAAGGAGAAGGGGGCCAGCTGGGGCTGATCGCACAGGCGCACCACCTCCTGGGCCAGGGCACGTCCGCCCTCGCCGCCCTTGGCCCACACCTCAGACAGCACGGCATTGACTCCCAGGGCGCGGCATTTGTCCTCCACCAGGCGCAGCTCCGCCGCCGTATCCGTGGGAAAGGCGTTGATGGCCACCACGCAGGGCAGATGGAAGGTATTGCGGATGGTGTTCACATGGTGCAGCAGGTTGGGCAAGCCCTTTTCCAGGGCGGACAGGTCCTCCCGGCCCAGCTCCGCCTTGGGGACACCGCCGTGGTATTTCAGGGCCCGGACCGTGGCCACGATGACCACGGCGGAGGGGCGCAGACCGGACAGGCGGCACTTGATATCAAAGAACTTCTCCGCCCCCAGGTCTGCGGCAAAGCCCGCCTCGGTGACGGCGTAGTCCCCCAGCTTCAGGGCCATGCGGGTGGCGGTGACGCTGTTGCAGCCGTGGGCGATGTTGGCAAAGGGGCCGCCGTGGATAAAGGCGGGGGAGTGCTCCAGGGTCTGGACCAGGTTGGGCTTCAGGGCGTCCTTCAGCAGGGCGGCCATGGCTCCCTCGGCTTTGAGATCGTGGGCGGTGACGGGACGGCCGTCGAAGGTATAGGCCACGATCATGCGGCCCAGCCGGGCCTTCAGGTCGGTGATGTCACTGGCCAGACACAGAACGGCCATGACCTCGCTGGCCACGGTGATGTCGAAGCCGTCCTCCCGGGGGACACCCTGCGTTTTGCCGCCCAGGCCGTCGATGACGTGGCGCAGCTGGCGGTCGTTCATGTCCACGCAGCGCTTCCAGACGATCTGCTTGACGTCGATGCCCAGGGCGTTGCCCTGCTGGATGTGGTTGTCCAGCAGAGCGGCCAGCAGGTTGTTGGCCGCGCCGATGGCGTGGAAATCGCCGGTGAAGTGAAGATTGATGTCCTCCATGGGGATGACCTGGGCATAGCCGCCGCCGGCGGCTCCGCCCTTGACGCCGAACACCGGCCCCAGGGACGGCTCCCGCAGGGCGGCTACGGCGTTTTTGCCGATTTTGCGCAGGCCGTCCGTCAGGCCCACGGTGGTGGTGGTCTTGCCCTCGCCGGCGGGGGTGGGGGTGATGGCGGTGACTAAGATGAGCTTGCCGTCGGGCCGGTGGGCCTGCTCCCGCAGCAGGCGGTAGTCGATCTTGGCCTTGCAGCGGCCGTACTGCTCCACATACTGGGGGTCGATGCCGCAGGAGGCGGCAATGTCGCCGATGGGCAGGGGCACGGCCTGCTGGGCGATCTGGATATCTGTCATGTATTGTCTCCCTTCTGTTCCCTATCCTGTCCCCGGATGGGGACCCTATGGGAAGCATTATACGGCATCGGAGCGCAATTGTCACCAGGAAAATGGCCGGAAGGAAGAAAAAAGGAAGCGGACGAGGCTCTGCCCCGTCCGCTTTTATACCATTATGCCTGCCGCAGAATTTCCTGGATCTCCGCCAGACCTGCGGCAAAATGGATGCCCTGCTGCCGGTCCGGGGAGGACAGGCCCTTTTCGATCATGTGCTCCAGCAGGGCCTTCAGATGGTCATAATACCCATTGAGGTTGTACAGGATGCAGGGAGCCTTCAGCTGCTTCAGGGCCACCTGGGACATGACCTCGGCAATCTCCTCCAGGGTGCCGGTGCCGCCGGGGAAGGCGATGAAGGCGTCGCCCAGCTCGATCATTTTCGCCTTGCGCCGGGCCATGTCCTCCGTGACGATGAGCCGGGTCAGACCGTCGTACTGATAGCCTGCGTCCATGAAAAACTGCGGCTCCACACCGGTGACCTGGCCGCCGGCTTCCAGAACGCTCCGGGCCAGGCAGCCCATAAGACCGGTTTTGGACCCGCCGTAGACCAGGGCGTTGCCGCTGATCCCGATCCACCGGCCCAGCTCACGGACGGCGCGCTCCAGCGCCGGGTCGTTGCCCCGGCTGGCGCCAAGATAAACGGTGATGTGCATGTGCATGACTCCCTTCGATTTTTTCCCTTACTATACCAGGCTTTGCAGGGAAAGTCCAGGGAAACGCCTGCCAAAAAGGATTTTTGACAAGCTCAGCCCCTCCGGATTGGCCGGAGGGGCTGCTTTGGTGATGGCTTGTTATTCTCCGTAGCGGACGTGGAGCAGCTCATGGCAGCGCTCATGGCCGTACTCGTCCAGCAGGCGGGTGACAATGGGGTTCTTCTCCGCCCCCTTGAACATGGCGGTGGCGTCCGCCTCGTACAGACCCGCGCCGCGGCGCTTCTTCGCCGCCGTCAGGCCATAGGGCTGGCCCGCGCCGCCTACGCAGCCGCCCTGGCAGGTCATGACCTCTACCAGGTGATAAAACCGCTTTCCGGCCTCCACGTCGGCGATCAGCTCCTTGGCGTGGGACAGGCCGTTGACGATGGCGATGTGCAGCTCCTGGCCCTCCACGGTCAGGTTTACCTCACGGATGGCCCCGTCACCCCGCAGGTCCGTGACCCGGATGGCCTGAAGGGCGTTGTTGCTCTTGTCCGGCAGACAGTACCGCACCACGGCCTCTGCCACGCCGCCGGTGACGCCGTAGATCACCGCCGCGCCGGAGCCCAGGCCGAAGGGCAGGTCCGGGGCCTCAGGCTCCAGCTCCGTCAGCTGGATACCGGCCTCCCGGATCATGTCCACCAGCTCCCGGGTGGTGATGACCAGATCCACGTCGGGCTGCCCGTCCCGGGTAAATTCCGCCCGGGCGGCCTCCATCTTCTTGGCGGTGCAGGGCATGATGGCCATGTGATACGTCCGCCGTCCGTCGGCGGCGTCCTTTGCCTGATACTTATCCCGCAGCACGGCGGCGAACATCTCCATAGGGGACTTGCAGGAGGAGATATTCCGCAGATACTTGGGGTCGTTGAGCTCCAGATACTTCACCCAGGCGGGGCAGCAGCTGGTGAACATGGGGAAGGGACCGCCGGCCTTCAGCCGCTCCAGGAACTCCTGGGACTCGCTGATGGTGGTCATATCCGCGGCAAAGTCGGTGTCGTACACCTCCTCCACGCCCATGAGCTTCAGGGCCTTTACCAGCCGATCCATGACGTTTTCTCCGGCGGGCAGGCCGAACTCCTCGCCCAGGGCCACCCGCACGGCGGGGGCGATCTGGACCACCACCCGGTTTTTCGGGTCGTGGAGGGCCTGCCAGGCCTGGCCGATCTGGTTTTTCACGGTGATGGCGCCGGTGGTGCACACGGCAGCACACTGGCCGCAGCCCACGCACTTGGTGTCCGCCAGCTTCCGGTCAAAGGCGGGCATGACCTGCAGCTCGCTGCCCCGGTGGGCATAGTTCAGGATGCCCTGGCCCTGGAGCTCCTCGCAGACCCGGACGCAGTCGCCGCAGAGAATGCATTTGTTGGGGTCCCGGAAAATGGCCGGACTGGTGTTGTCCTGCTCATAGCGCTCCCGGGTGTCCGGGAACCGGACCCGGCTGACGCCGAAGCGCTGGGCCAGGGCCTGCAGGCGGCAGTTGCCGCTTTTGGCGCAGGTGGTGCAGCTGCAGTCGTGGGAGGCCAGCATCAGCTCCAGGATCATCCGCCGGTGCCGCAGCAGCCGGGCGGTGTTGGTGCGGATCTCCAGCCCGTCCCGGGGCTCCATGGAGCAGGATGCGTCGATTTTACCGGTTTTAACATTTTCCACGATGCACATGCGGCACGCGCCGTGGACCGACAGCTCGGAATAGTAGCAGAAGGTGGGCATGTCGATGCCCGCCTTGCGGATAACGGAGAGGACGTTCTTCTCCCCGTCGAACGGCACCCGCTGGCCGTCTACGATCATGATTCCCTTGGCCATGGTCATACCTCCTCCTCAATGGCGTCGATAGCGCCGAAGGGGCAGGCTCCCCAGCAAGCGCCGCAGTGGATACACTTGGTGGTGTCGATGACGTGGGGCATGCGGATCTGGCCGGAGATGGCGTCCATGGGACAGTTCTTGGCGCACTTGCCGCAGCCCTTGCACAGCTCGGGAATGATCTCCAGATGGCGCTTGCGCCCGTTGCAGATGGGACAGTGGTGATCCACCACATGGGCCAGATACTCGTCCCGGAAGTAGCGCAGGGTGCTCTGCACAGGCTTGCAGGCGCTCTGGCCCAGGCCGCACAGAGCCGTCTCGGTAATGGTGTTGGACAGATTCTCCAGCAGCTCCAGGTCCTCCATGGTGCCCTCGTTGCTGACGATGCGGTCCAGGATCTCCAGCATGCGCTTGGTGCCCTCCCGGCAGGGGACGCACTTGCCGCAGCTTTCGTTCTGGGTGAAGCTCATGAAGAAGCGGGCAGTCTCCACCATGCAGGTATCCTCGTCCATGACCACCAGGCCGCCGGAGCCGATCATGGCCCCGATCTTCTTCAGAGAGTCGAAGTCCAGGGGCAGGTCCAGGTGCTCACTGCTGGCGCAGCAGCAGCCGCCGGAGGGGCCGCCGATCTGCACGGCCTTGAACTTCTTGCCCTCGGGGATGCCGCCGCCGATGTCGAAGATGACCTCTCGGACGGTGGTGCCCATGGGGACCTCGATGAGGCCGGTGTTCACCACATTGCCGGTCAGGGCGAAGGCCTTGGTGCCGGGGCTCTTTTCCGTGCCGATGTGCCGGTACCAGTCCACGCCGTTGCGGATGATCAGGGGGACGTTGGCAAAGGTCTCCACGTTGTTGAGCACCGTGGGCTTGCCCCACAGGCCGTGCTCAATGGTGCGGGGGGGCTTTACCCGGGGCATGCCGCGCTTGCCCTCGATGGAGGAGGTCAGGGCGCTGCCCTCGCCGCAGACGAAGGCGCCTGCGCCGCGGTTCACATGGAGGTGGAAATTGAAGCCGCTGCCCAGGATGTCATCCCCCAGCAGGCCCAGCTCCTGGGCCTTGGCAATGGCGGCTTTCAGCCGGGACACGGCCAGGGGATACTCGGCCCGGACGTAGATATAGCCCTCGTCGCTGCCGGCGGCCAGGCCCGCGATCATCATGCCCTCCAGCACGGAGTGGGGATTGCCCTCCATAATGGAACGGTCCATGAACGCGCCGGGGTCGCCCTCGTCGCCGTTGCAGACGATGTACTTCTTGTCCGCCTGCTGCCGGCGGGCGCCGTCCCACTTCTGCCCGGCGGGGAAGCCGCCGCCGCCCCGGCCCCGCAGGCCCGAGTCGATGATATCCCGGCAGATCTGCTCATCCGTCATCTCGAACAGGGCCCGCTCAAAGCCGGAGTAGCCGCCCTTGGCGATGTACTCCTCAATGTCCTGGGCGTCGCTGGTGCCGCAGTTCTCCAGCACCACCCGGTGCTGCTTTTTGTAGAAGGGGATGTCCTCCTGCCGGGGATAGGCCACCCCGTTCAGCCGGTACACCAGCCGGTCGATGATCTCCCCGCCCAGAACGGTCTTTTCCAGGATCTCGTGGCAGTCCTCGGGCTTCACATGGATGTACATGATGCCCATGGGCTCAATGTGGACCAGGGGGCCCATTTCGCAGAAGCCGTGGCACCCGCTCATCTTGATGTGCAGGCTCTTTTCCTCGTCGCTGTCGTGCTTCAGGCCGATATACACCGGCAGGCCCCGGCTTTCACACTCGTTTTTCAGGTTTTCATAGATTTTCAGCGCGCCGCCGGCAATGCAGCCGGTGCCGGCGCAGATCAGCACGGAGGGGGTCTCCTTGCTGCGGCGCAGGGCCTGCTGGGCCTTATGGCGCAGATCGCAGAACGCGTCGCGGGTCAGTTTCATTGGGCGGCCTCCTCCTTCCGGATACGCTCCAGCAGCTCCAGGGCGCTGGTGGGGGTCATTTTGGCGTGGACCTCGCCGTCCACGGTCATCACCGGGGCCAGGCCGCACGCGCCCAGGCATGCCACCGTTTCCAGGGTGAACATGCCGTCGTCGCTGGTCTTACGCTTGCCGGACAGGCCCAGGTACTCGTATATGGCGTCGTAAATGGGGCCGGACTTCCGGACGTGACAGGCCGTACCGGCGCAGACCTTGATGATGTGCTTGCCCTTGGCCTCCAGGGAGAAGTTTTCATAGAAGGTGGCCACGCTGTACACCTTGGACACGCTGATGCCCAGGCGCTGGGCCACCAACGTCAGGTTGGCCTCGCTGAGATAGTTGTATGCCGCCTGGATATCCTGCAAAATGGCAATGAGATTTTCCGTTTTGCAGCCGTATTGCTCCACAATAGCGGCAGCCCGTTCGGTTTGGGGGTTCATTCCTTTCCTCCTCTTTGCTCTGTTGAAGATTTTCTATCGAACCAGTTTCGTTAAATGATTCATCTAATATTTTATCATACACAGAAAAAATTCGCAACAGGAAATTGTGAAAATTTTGATAAAGGATTTCCGGCTTCATACATAATAATTGAAATGAACGAAATACGGCACTTCCCGCAGGGAGCTTTCCTATCCGCCGAAGGCAGTGCGGGTTTGCCGGCGTCCCATTCATAGGAGACAGCGCCAGGACAAAAAGGGAGGGCGGACCGGAAAACCCCGTCCGCCCCCAAGTGAGGAGAAAAATGGTAAGAAAATAGCAATATTACAGCAGCATGGCCAGAAGCCATACCGCGCCGATGACCGCGCCGCCCAGAAGGGCCGCCAGCCACGGGGACATGCGCAGCCGCCGCCGGGGCGGCGCGCCGTGGGACCGGGCATAGTCCTTGGCAATGCGGATGGCCTGGTCCACCACCTGCTGGGAGGTGACCCCGCCGCTGCCCACTGCCGCGTCGTTGCGCACGATGAAAATTGCCTGCTCGAATATATGCGGGTCCGGGGAATCCACCACAATGACCCGGCGGGAAAGTCCTTTTACCAAGAGTTATGCCCTCCTCTGTTGCGATTTCGTCTGACAGGTTCAGTATGCCCGCCCATAGGGGGAATATACCCGCTAAACCGGCTTTTTTTCGCCGGAGGACAGGTGCAGCGCCAGCACGGCGCAGTCGTCCTCCAGGCCCTTGCGCCCCCGGGACTCCGCCAGGATCAGCGACACCAGAGCGTTGACGTCCCGGCCGCTCCAGCCTGCCAGCAGATTTTGCAGCCATTCGTCGTTTCCCGCGTCGGCAATGCCGTCGGACACCATGACGAAAAAGCTCCCGGCAGTCAGCTGGAGCCGGGTGCACTCCGGCGCGTCCCGGACGGCCTGGAGCCCGGCGGGCAGGGACTGCCCGGCATAGCGGCTGACGCTGCCGCCCCGCTTGCAGTAGGACGGGGCAGCTCCGTATTTATACAGGGCCGCCTGGCCGCTGGACCGCTGCAGGGCCAGCAAGTCGATGGTGGTGAAGCCTCCGCCGCTCTCTCCCCGCAGGGACAGGGCGGTGTTTAAGGTTTTCAGCGCCGGACCCGGCTCAATGCCCGCCTCCAGAAACTGCCGCAGCAGCCGGACGGTCATGGCGGCCTCCCGGTGGGCGGCCTCGCCGCTGCCCATGCCGTCGGACAGCAGCAGATACACGGCGCCGCCTACCTCGAAGGAATCCAGCTGGTCGCCGCAGACATTCTGCCCCTCCCGGGGCCGCAGAGACGACGCCACCCGATAGCCCATGGCCTGGGCGCTGGCGGGGACGGCGGGACCGGCACTGGCCAGCAGGTCCCCCAGCTGGGCATACTGCTCCCGGGCCTGGTCCCGGACCTCTGACAGCCGCCGGTGATACTGCTGCCGCAGCAGATAGGACCGCAGCTCCAGATTCACCGCCTCCACAAATTCCGTCAGATGGACGCAGCGGGAGGTGAAATACAGGGGAAAATCCCCGGGCAGCGCCTGACCCCGCCGCAGCAGCTGGGGACAGGCGTCATTGAAGGCGTTGTAGGTGGCGCCGTAATTCTGCCGCCAGCAGGTATCCCGCAGAATACACCGGCGGCACACCTGCTCCGCCGCCCGGTCAAACAACACAGAGGGATTTTCCGGCTTTTCCGGGGCGGTGCCCCGGAAAAAGCTGTCGTACAGATCCCGCAGGGCGGCGGCAGGCTTGGCGAAGCGGTCCTGCAGGGGCCGCTTTTCCGGCTGGGGCTCCTTTTTTTCCGCCGCCGGAGTCAGCCGGGGCAAGGGCAGAAGGGACAACATTCCGCCCGAGGCCAGCTCGATCACGCGATACAGCGGCTCCTCCATTCCCAGAAGCAGAACGCAGCCCGCGCCCACGGCGCAGAATGTCCCGATGCGCACCGGGACAGGGGCGGGACGGACCCGGGACAGGGCGGCGCAGGACAGGGACAGCACCGCCATAGGCGCAGGGTCCGGCGCATCCCCCAGAAGGCCCATACACAGCCCCACTGCTGCCCCCCAGGCGGCTGCCCGGACCGGCTCCAGCTCCCGGACGCTGCGGATGAGCAGAGCGGCCGCCAGACACATGCCCGGCGACACGCCGCTCAGGCTTACCCGGCCTGCCGCCAGACACACGCCCACCGCCAGCAGCAGGGGCAGACGGTCCCGGCGGCGCAGCAGCAGATCCGTTCCGGCGGCGGCCGCAGCCATGCAGAATCCGCACAGGCCCCACAGCTGGGCTGGCCGGGCGATGAGATACGCCGACTGCACCAGCAGCAGCAGCGCCGCCGCCAGACCGGGCCGGAAGGCCCGGCGGGCAAACAGCCTGGTATCATAAAAGGCGATGCTGCCGGAAAAGATGAGAATGGCCGCCGCCAGCTGGCGCAGGCCTGCCTGAAACGGCAGAAACAAAAAGGCCCCCGCACCGCAGCCCAGCACGCAGCAAAGCCCCGGCAGGCCCGGGCCTGCCGCCGCCGTCAGAGCCAGGGGCAGCGGGGCGCACAGGCCGCCGAAGCTGCCTGCTGTCAGCAGGCACGTCAGGGCCGTCCGGCCCAGGGGGTCAAGCAGCCGCCGTTTCTCCCGGGACAGAGGCAGAAATTTCATGGACAAGCCCTCCTTTTCCCCCATTGTAGCCGGGGACAGGGAGAAAACCTGTCGGGAAATAGCAGGGACGGCGTATTTTCAGGGCGGACTGGGCTATGCGCAGTGAAATGTTAAAAATATGTTACGGAAATCGGCGGATTTGTTTAAAATATTCTTCTTGTTATTGGCGGTCAAATGGTATATAATCAACTATATTATGTCCTTATGCCGCTTTTCCCGCGGCAGCCTATAGAAAGGAAGTTAGCTATGATTAAGGTCCGAACCGATCAGGGCGAGATTACCATCAGCAGCGCGGTATTCACCACCATCACCGGCGCGGCAGCCACCAACTGCTTCGGCGTCAAGGGCATGGCCTACCGCAGTATGACCGACGGCCTGGTACACCTGCTGCGGAGGGAAGCCATGAGCAAGGGCGTGAAGGTCACCTATAACGAGGACGGCACCGTTTCCATCGAGCTGCACATCGTTGTGGAAAACGGAGTCAATATTGCCACGGTCTGCCGCTCCATTATGAGCGAGGTCAAGTATGTGGTCACCAAAAATACCGGCGTGGAGGTCCGCGAGGTCAATGTGTGCGTGGACTCCGTTACCGTGTAAGCTGCCGGTCAAAGGAGAAACGAAAAGATGACAGATAGAATCAGCGGCAGCGCCTTCAAACAGATGATTACCTTCGGCGCTGCCTGTGTCACCCAGCAGAAGCAGGCCATCAACGATCTGAACGTGTTTCCGGTACCCGACGGCGATACCGGCACCAACATGAGCCTGACCATCCAGACCGCCGTCAACGAGCTGAAAAAGTCCGAGCCCGCCACAGTGGGCGAGGCCGCCAAAATCACCGCAGGCGCCCTGCTGCGGGGCGCCCGGGGTAATTCCGGCGTGATCCTCTCCCTGTTGTTCCGGGGCCTGTCCAAGTCCGTGAAGGGCCTGACCGACATGGACGGCGCGCAGCTGGCCGCCGCCATGGCCGAGGGTGTTACCACCGCCTATGGCGCGGTGATGAAGCCCGCCGAGGGTACGGTGCTGACGGTGTCCCGTCTGGCCGCCGCCCGGGCGGTGGAAGCCGCTCAGGAAAACCCCAGCGCCGAATATGTGCTGGAGCAGGCCATTGCCGCCGGGTATGAGACGCTGGCCCAGACCATCGACATGAACCCGGTGCTGAAAAAGGCCGGCGTGGTGGACGCGGGAGGCAAGGGCTACCTCATCATTCTGGACGGCATGCTGCGGGCTCTGCGGGGCGAGGCTCTGCCCCAGGTGGAGGAGGACGGCGAAAAGGACCAGGACAAGGCGGATTTCGGCACCCTGAGCCTGGAGGACATCACCTTCACATACGACACCGTGTTTATCGTCCGCAAGCGCGACGGCGTGGACATCGGCCCCTATCGGGCCTATCTGGACAGCATCGGCGACAGCCTGGTCATCGGCGAGGACGACGAGGCCTTCAAGGTCCATGTCCACACCGACACCCCGGGCGAGGCTCTGACGGAGGCTGCCAAGTACGGCACCCTGGAGCTGGCCAAGATCGAAAACATGCGCACCCAGGCGGAGGAGCTGGCAGCCGGCAAGAAGGCCCAGAGCACCGACGACCTGGACGCCATTGAGGAGGAGCTGGAGTCGGCGGAAAATGCCGTGGCCGCTCCGGAGAAGCGGTACGGCTTTCTGGCCGTGTGCGCCGGCGACGGGCTGGCCGCCACCTTCCGGGATCTGGGCGTGGACCGCATCGTATCCGGCGGGCAGACCATGAATCCCTCCACCCAGGCTATTTTGCAGGAGGTAAACCATACCCCCAGCGAGGTGGTGTTTGTGCTGCCCAACAACAAGAACATTGTCATGGCTGCCCAGCAGTGCGTGGGTCTGACGGAAAAGCAGGTCATCGTGGTGCCCACCGCCACCGTGCCCCAGGGGATCTCCGCCATGATGGCGGTGGACCCGGAGGAGCCGGACCCTCAGGCCATCCTGGCGGCTATGACGGAGGCTGCCGCCAACGTCACCACCGCCCAGGTCACCTATGCCGCCCGGAACTCCGACTTCGACGGCTTCGCCATCAATGCCGGCGACTATCTGGCTCTGACGGACGGGAAGCTGTTCGGCACGGAGCGGGAGCTGGACGGGCTGCTGGATAAGCTGGCGGCCCTGGCCGCCGAAAAGGGCGCGGAGTTTATCACCGTGTTCTATGGCGACGGCATCAGCGAGGCCGACGCCCAGCACGCGGAGCAGCGATTTATAGACGCCTGCCCGGAGGCTGAGGTGTCCCTGCTGCCCGGCGGACAGCCTGTATATTACTATATTATCTCTATTGAATGATATATTGTGCATTTTGCGCATTTTTCAAAGGGGGGCCGACTTGGTCGGCCCCCTTTTTTTCGCGTTTTGCGCAGGGGAGAGGCCCTTCGGAAAGCGGGGGCGTTCTCACCTCCGGATACCGGGGCGCATAGGATGATGGCGGAGAGGGAATCGTTCGCTCTCCTATCGTATCAGAGGAGGAACACACGGAAATGATGATACATCTCCTGCACGCCGCCTTTGTGTACCAGGCACCGGACGGGGAGGTGGAGGCCCTGCGGGACGTGTCCCTGGACGTGGAGGAGGGGGAGTTTTGCAGCATCGTGGGCCCCTCCGGCTGCGGCAAATCCACGCTGCTGTCCGCCCTGGCGGGGCTGGAGCCCCTGACCGGCGGAGAGATCGCCGTGGACGGCGAAGCCGTCCGGGGCCCGTCGCCCCGGGTGGGCTTCATGCCCCAGCAGGATCAGCTGTTCCCCTGGCGGAGCATCTGGGACAATGTGACCCTGGGGCTGGCCGTCCGGGGGGAGAACACGCCGGAGAACCGGCAGCGGGTCCGGGGTCTGCTGGACCGGTACGGCCTGGCGGCCTTTGGGAATAAGCGGCCCGGGCAGCTGTCCGGCGGCATGCGCCAGCGGTGCGCCCTGATCCGGACCCTGGCCCCGGACCCCCGGATATTGCTGCTGGATGAGCCGTTTTCCGCCCTGGATTATCAGACGCGGCTGTCGGTGTCGGCGGATATTTACCGGATCATCCGGCAGGAGGGGAAAACCGCCCTGCTGGTGACCCACGACATCAGCGAGGCCATCAGCATGTCGGACCGGGTGGCGGTGCTGACCCGGCGGCCAGCCAGGGTAAAGGCCGTTCACGATATGGGGCCGCTGCGGGGGCTGCCGCCTATGGAGCGGCGGGATACCCCGGAATTTCACACGTTTTTCAATGCCATATGGAAGGAGCTGGAGCTGCATGACGGATAAACCCTTGCCCCGGCGGGAGGCATGGCTGCTGGCCCGGCGGAAAAAACGCCGCCGGGTGCTGCTGTGGCAGGTGGGGCTGCTGCTGGCCCTGTTCGGCCTGTGGCAGCTGACCACGTCCACAGGACTGTCCGACGGCTTTCTGGTCAGCAGTCCCAGCCGCATGTGGGGCACGTTCTTATCCCTGTGCCGGGGCGGAGAGCTGCTGCGGCACATCGGCACCTCGTGCCTGGAGACGGTGGTGGGCTTTCTGGCCGGGACGCTGCTGGGCACCGCCGTGGCCATCTGCATGTGGTGGTGGGACGGGGTGGCCCGGGTGCTGAACCCGTATCTGGTGGTGCTCAACGCCCTGCCGAAAACGGCCCTGGGGCCGATTTTCATCGTATGGATGGGGGCGGGGATGGGGTCCATCATCGTGATGACCCTGGCCATCTCCCTGATCGTCACCATCCTCAGCATGTACCAGGGCTTTCTGGGAACCGACGGCGAAAAGCTGCGGCTCATGCGGTCCCTGGGGGCCACCCGGGGCCAGATTCTGTGGATGCTGGTGTTCCCCGCCAGCTTTCCCACCCTGTTCAACACCCTGAAGGTCAACGTGGGCCTGTCGTGGGTGGGGGTCATTATGGGGGAATTTCTCGTGTCCCGGGCGGGCCTGGGCTATCTCATCGTTTACGGCTCTCAGGTGTTCAACATGGACCTGGTGATGACCAGCGTGTTGATCCTGGCCGCGGCGGCGGTGGTGATGTACCGGCTGGTGCTGGGGGCCGAGAAGCTGCTGCAACATTATTGGGGGGTCAAAGCATGAAAAAAATCTGTATTGCAGGGTGTCTGTGCCTGGCGCTGCTTCTGCTGCTGCCGGGCTGCGCCGGGAAGCGGACGCTGACGTCCGTCCGGCTCAGCGAGGTCACCCACTCGGTGTTCTACGCGCCGCAGTATGTGGCCATGAGCCAGGGCTTCTTCCGGGAGGAGGGGCTGGACGTGGAGCTGACCAACGGCGGCGGCGCCGACAAGGTCATGACCGCCGTGGTGTCCGGCCAGGCGGATATGGGCCTGGCGGGCCCGGAGGCCGCCATCTATGTGATGAATCAGGGCAAGGAGGACCATCCCGTGATCCTTGCCCAGCTGACCAAGCGGGACGGCTCGTTCCTGGTGGGCCGGACGCCGGGGCCCTTCTCCTGGGACCAGGTCCGGGGCAAAACCATCATCGGCGGCCGGGCCGGCGGTGTGCCGGAGATGACGCTGGAATATGTGCTGCGGCAGAACGGCGTGGAGCCCCAGCGGGACGCCGTGGTGGACACCTCAGTGCAGTTCAACATGATGGCCGGGGCCTTTACCGGCGGCAACGGGGACTATGTGACCCTGTTTGAGCCCACCGCCACGGAGGTGGAGCAGGCCGGAAAGGGGTATATTCTGTGCTCTATTGGCCAGGAGAGCGGCGAGATCCCGTACACCGCATATTTCGCCGCCCGCAGCTATGTGGACGCCAACCCGGAGACGGTCCAGGGCTTTGTCAATGCCATTGCCCGGGCCCAGCAGTGGGTGGCGGAGCACACGGACCGGCAGGTGGCCGAGGCCATCTGCGATCAGTTCCCGGACACGGACCTGGATATTCTGGAGCGTGTGTGCGCCCGGCACCGGGAGATCGATGCCTGGAACCGCACCCCGGTGATGGAGCGGCAGGCCCTGGAGCGGCTGGAGACCGTTATGACCCAGGCCGGGGAGCTGGCGACGGACCAGTGGGTGGACTTCGACGGACTGGTGGATAACCGCTTCGCGCAGAAGGCAAACGAAATAAAGCGATAATACAGCAAGAAGTGCGTCTCTAATAATGAGACGCACTTCTTGCTTGACAAATTACACAAAAATAGGTATAATACAAGCACAGAAATTAACATGGAGGGAGATGGCGTGAAGAGATTTATGTCGGCGTTTTTCTGGTCTCAATGAAGGGATGGGTTTGCTGTGAATAATAAAAGCGCACTTGGCCTTGGTATGATCGTGGCGGGGGGTATATTCCAGTCGGTGGGTACTGCCGGATGGATAGTGACTGCCTTTGTGTTGATCGTGGTGGGTCTCTTCATCCAGTTGCTGGAAGCCATCAAGGAGAAATAGTTTCCCATAGGAAGACAGCGTATTGTGATCATCTTCGCAGGGGAGACAGCTGATTTGGCTGTCTCCCCTGCTTTTTTGTACATTTTTACAAAGCGGCCCTGTTTTTCGTGGTACAGACCAACGGCACCCTGTGGACGCGCTTCGCCGTGCTGGCGGCAATTCCGCTGCTGCTGCTGTACAACGGCCAGCGGGGGCACAAGAGCAAGTGGTTCCAGTGGGGATACTATCTCATCTATCCCATCCACTTCATCGTGCTGTATATCATCGAGCTTTTGGCACGGTGAGGCGCACCTGCGATTCAAAATAAAACCCGGCAGAGCAGCGCTCTGCCGGGTATTACCGTATAAATGCGGGCTTATTCGAAGCTCTCGGGGTAGAACATCAGCGCCTGGTCAAACTTGACGATGGAATCGTCGTCAATGGACCACTTGCCATCGTCGGCTTTGCTGACGGCCATCTGGACGGTGACGGGCTCCAGGGTGTTCAGCCCGTTATTCAGGGCAATGCGGCAGCCGTTGTGGATGCCGGAGGCCCAGGCCGCCTCATACTTGGCGTATTCCTCGTCGGTCATGGCGTTCAGCTGCTCATCGGTCACGTCGCCGTAGGCATTGACGAAGGTCATCAGGCCGGTATACAGCGCGCCGTTCACCTGCTTGGGGAAGTCCAGGGGGGTGACGGTGACATCCACCAGGAAGTGGGTGTCGTCCACCTGGCTCACTGCGCCCACGGTATACTCCGCCTGGGCATAGACCTGCTTCATGATGTCGGCAAAGCGGTCGGTCTGCGTGCCGTCCAGGTCGTTGACGTCAAAAACGTTCATGAAGGCCTGGGCCTGGAGGGTCATGTTCTCGTCATAGTAGGAGGCGCAGTCCTCCGCCGTACTGTTGACCAGCTTCAGATACGTCTCGTCGCAGGCGCCCTTGTACAGCAGGTCCATGTTGCCCTGGACCAGGGCGGGGGCGGCGGTTTCCCACAGCTTGGATTCCACCTTGTCTTGCAGGCTGCCGCAGGCCGTCAGCGCCAGCAGGGCGCACAGGGTCAGCATCAGCGCCGCCGCGCGTTTGAAATGTTTCATGGGGTCGCTCCTTTTCTCTCTCTTGATAATTCTTTTATACCATAAATGGGAGAATAAGGCAAGGAAAGAATGAAATCCGGCGAACCGCACAAGAAAAACGGCAGGGAAATGGGGGAAATCACCAAGGGGGGCCTTGGAGGGGTGCCTGCGGATGGGGCGCGGGCGGACAGGGTCGTCCGCCCCTACAATGTTTATCGGGAATGCGTCCTGTAGGGGCCGGCGACTCTGCCGGCCCGTTGTTGATTGGGGATTCCGGGCGGGGTTGTTTGCCTCTACATACAGTTGAAATCCTAGAAAGGGTGAGGCAGAGCCCCGTCCCTGAAAGCATATGTCCCTGACACCTTAACCAGGGAAAGCGCATTATCAACCACACTTCATTACTTTATATTGCATCTCACCATATTACATGCTACAATGACAATGATACTGTTTTCGGGAGGATTTAACAATGGCAATTATCTTATGGACTGCGTTTGCCGCAATAATTCTGTTGCAGACATTTGGTTCGATACCAACCAGAGTTCTTGGAGATGAACTCTATGCTATACTTGCCCCGGCCATTTTTGTGGGTGCTATTATCGCAACGGTAAAAGGAGTAAAAGAGAAACGCAAAAAAGGAGTAGAGTCCAGGGAGGCACATGAAGCAGCTTATGTTCCTCCGGCTGGCTCTGCGGCTGCAGAGATTCATGCTTCTGTTGCGACACCGCAGGAGTTGGAGCAGAGGGAGCGAGAGACGCGTCAAAGGGAATTGAATGTACAAGTCAATAATATTATCGAAAACTGCAAGCGTGTTGCGCGTAATGGCGTAAGAAAATACGATGTTCCACTTGATAAAGACTATAAAAAGGAAGGACCTTTTTCTTCTGGCTCCACACGTACATATGACATTAATTGTCCCCACAAGTACGAGGATTTGCGGGATGAGCTTGTGCGACATGGCTTCCGTGTAAGTTTTTATATGGAAGAGGGAATAACGAGATGTGGTGTAGATGATCGTTATTATTCGGTGGAGACCCGCATGATCGTCCGGTGGTAATTATATCAAATAGGTAAATAAAGGAGGAACGGCACAGTCGTTCCTCCTTTGCTATTTGCATTATTCTCTATAGATATTACGATTTGTATTCAAAACTGACTTTCTCTGGGGCTGGTTTCTGACAGGGTTTCACATCGGCGTCGGAGGAGTGCCGCCTGGTGGCCCAGGAAGCGGCGGACAGCTGCCTGGTGGGAGCCATCGAGGTGCGATAAGAGCGGCGGAATGCGGTACGAAACGCGTGTCCAATTGTAGGGCAGGGCCCGCGTGCCCTGCCGTACGCAGGTGCAGGAGGGCGGCGGCACACACGGGTGCCGCCCTACAGGAGGTGGTTGGAGTAGGGATATACGGGCGGACAGGGGTGTTTGCCCATTCGGGGATGGTGCGGGGGTTCCTGCGGATGGGGCGGATTCCGGGTGCGAAAAGGGGAGGGGCGTCGCCCCTCCCCTATGGAGTTACAGCTTGTCGGCCACGGCATCCAGCCAGGAGCCATGGAAGCCCTCGATGCGGCCCTGGTCCACCAGCTGGGCCAGCTCCGGGTCGATGGGCATCCTGGCCAGCAGGGGCAGACCGTATTCGTCGGCGGCCTGCTGGGTCTTGCCCTCGCCGAAGGGATAGAGCTTTTTGCCGCAGTCGGGACAGGTGATATAGCTCATGTTCTCCACCAGGCCCACAATGGGGATGTTCATCATCTGTGCCATCTTCACGGCCTTCTGCACCACCATGCTCACCAGCTCCTGGGGGCTGGCCACGATGATGACGCCGTCCACCGGCAGAGTCTGGAACACGTTCAGGGCCACGTCACCGGTTCCGGGAGGCATATCCACGAACATATAGTCCACGTCCTGCCACAGCACGTCGCCCCAGAACTGCTGGACCACGCCGCCGATGACGGGGCCGCGCCAGATGACGGGGTCAGTCTCGTGCTCCAGCAGCAGGTTCACGCTCATCAGCTGGATGCCGGTGCCGGTGATGACGGGGAGGATGGCGTCCTGGGTGGCGGCGGCCCGGCCATGGATACCGAAGGCCTTGGGGATGGAGGGGCCGGTGATATCGGCATCCAGCACCGCCACATTGTGGCCCCGGCGCTGCATGGTGACGGCCAGCTGGCTGGTGACCATGGACTTGCCGACGCCGCCCTTGCCGGACACCACGCCGTATACCTTGCCGACCCGGCAGCCCTCTCGCAGGGGCTTGATCTGGAAGGGGCTTTCACCCTGGCGCTCCGCGCAGTTTTCACCGCAGGAGCTGCAATCGTGGGTACAATCGCTCATAATGATTCTCCTTTATAATTATGTTGCAGAAATTACTTCTTGACGACGCCGTCCTTTTTCTGGCGCAGTACGTCGATGAGCTTGCCGTGGCGCCTGGAGCGCAGATTGGGGTGGGAGCGCAGCAGACGGCGCTCGAACATGTCTGCGCCGCTGCGCAGCTGGGCCAGGCGCAGCATCCGCTCCTGCAGATACTCGTCGTTGGCCTTTTCCAGTCCGTTCATGAAGCGGTTGGTGAGCTCCTCCACCCTGGCACCGTACAGCTGGGCCTTTTCGTCCAGGTGCTGGCGGATCTCCTGCTGGAGCTTGGCCAGCTTGTCCAGACGGTGGGACAGCTGGAAGGCGCTGCGGATGGACAGAACGTTGTCCATGATATACAGGCCGAACAGGAAGGAGGCAATGGGAACGGTGTACTGAGGCCCGATGCCCATGAGCCACCGCAGCAGCGGCGGATTCACCACATGGCACAGCAGCACGCAGCCCAGGCCGAAGAAAATACAGTTGGTCAGGCAGATGCGTCCGTTGAGCTGGTACTTGCAGTGGGAATAGTCCCACCAGCGCATGTGGAAGATGGCCTCCATCATCCAGCTGGTGAAGTATTCCAGGGCGGTGGTCAGCGCCATGCCCGCGAGAAACGTCAGAATGGGGTTTTTCAGCCCGCCATTTAATACATATAACACCAAAAGCGCGCCGTGTCCATAGATGGGGCAGAGAAATCCGTTCAGAAATCCGCGTTTTTCACTGAGGTGCTTGATGACGATGGAATGATAGATCATCTCGCCGATCCATCCGGCGGTGCTGTAGATGATCATCAGCAGAAAGCATACGCAGATATTCTCAAAGCTATTCAGGGGCAGAAACATAAAACACCTCAATTCAGGGATACAACGTGGGCACGGTCCCGGAGATAGTCGCCCTCCCGCCGGTGGCAGGTGAAAAGCAGGATCTGGCGGGTGCGGCTCTCCTCCAGCAGCCAGTCCAGGGCGGCTGCCATGCGGGTATCGTCGAAATTGGCCAGGGCATCGTCCAGGATCAGGGGCGCGGCCTTATCCTGGGGCAGCACCATCCGGCAGATGGCCAGACGCGCCGCCAGGTACAGTTGGTCTCCGGCCCCCTGGCTCAGCAGGGCCAGAGCGCGGGGAACGGCGTCTCCGGCGGGCTGGGCGCTGAGGGACAGGCTCCGGTCCAGCAGCACCTTGTCGTAGCGTCCGGCGGTGAGGGCGGAGAAGATGCGGGCCGTTTCCGCGCCCAGGGCGGGGGAGAAGCGGTTTTGCAGATGGTTGTTGGCCTGGGTCAGGGCGTCCATGGCCAGGGCAATGGCGTCGTACTCCGCCTGGAGGGTATCCAGCCGGGCGCGGCACTGGTCCTGTTGGGCCTGAAGGCTCTCCCGGCTGTCCATGGACCGCAGCTGTCCGGTGAGGCCATCCACCCGGGAGCGCGCGGCTTGCAGCAGGTCCCGGGCCTGGGGCAGGGCGGCGTCCACCTGTTCCCGGGACAGAACAGGACGGGGCAGCGTTTCCTCCGGGTCCGGCAGCGGCGGCTGGGGCAGGTGCCGGGTCAGCAGTTCGCAGCGAAGCCGGGCATCCCGGAGGCCGGCAGCGGCACGGTCCAGCGCGTCTCGCTGGCGGAGGGCGTCGGTGAGGACAGCCCGGATGCCGTCGGCTCCGCCGGTTGCGGGACGGAACCGCTGGACCTGGGCCAACAGGGTCACCAGCTGCCCTTGCAGCTGCAGGGCCAGACTGTTGGCGGCGGCGGTGGCCTGACGGGACTGCTCCTGCGCCTGCCGTGCGGCGGCTCGCAGTTCCAGATAGGCGGCGGTCTGCCGCTCCAGCGCTGTCCGCTGGGCCCGGACCGTCTGCTGACGGGCGGCGATGCGGCGACGGGATACCATATAATACAGGAACAAGCCTGCGGCAGCAGCCGCTCCGCATACGGCGGCAATGAACCGCGCAGGGGCGGCCAGCAAAGCGAAGGCGGCGGCTGCGGCACACAGCAGCACCGCGGCGGAGATGGGCAGAACGGGGCCGGGCATGGTGGGCGGGGTCATGGCTTCTGCCTGCTGGCGCAGCTGAGTCTCCTCGGCGGGATACAGAGGGTGGGCGGCCCAGGCGTCCTGGGCGGTCTGTGCCTCCGATTGACGCTGCTGGGCGGTGCGCCGGGCCTGAGTCAAGGTATCCCGGGAGCGGTCCAGCAGGTCCAGCTGGGCCTGCATCCGGGCCAGAGCATCCCGGTCCGGCAGGTCGCCGCTGAGCTGCTCCAGGGCTGTCAGCTGCTGCTGGCGGGCGGACAGGTCCTCCTGGGCCTCCCGCCATTGCCGCAGGGCGGCTTGCTTTTCCAGGGCGTCCCATTGTGCCTGGCGCTGCTCCAGCTCCTCCAGGCGGGCCTGTGCCTGACGCAGCTGCGCCCGGGCGTCCTCCAGCTGGGCGGCCAACTCCTCCTGACGGCGCAGGGCGTCGTCCATCCGGAGAAGCTCCTGCTCCAGGGCGGGGATCAGGCCGGTTTTGTTGTGGCGGCGGCGGTTCAGCTGTTTTTTCAGCCGATCATAGCTTTCGGAATAGGATACATCCTCCTGACCCGTAGACAGCAGGGAGGTGATGCGGCGTTCCAGCTCCGGGTCCTGGGTCACGGCCAGAGCGCTTTGCCCGATGAAGGCGCTGCGCTGGAATACCTCCCGGGGGACGCCCAGCAGGGTCTCGCCCAGGTTCTGACCGGTGATATCGGGCACCGGCTGGGAGGTGCCGGTATAGGTGCAGGAGAAGTCACCCATGGGGGCGCCGACGCGGCGGGTGCCGCGCAGGACGGTCCACAGCTGACCGCCGGCGTCCAGGTCCATGCGGCCCTGCATGGCTTCGCCCGTCCAGGGGGCATAGCGGTTCTTGTCTGCTAGGGGACCGCTCTGACGGGTGGGCAGGCCATACAGCATTGTGCGCAGAAAGCTGCACCAGGTGGACTTGCCGGATTCGTTGGGGGCGCAGATCACGTTGAGCCCCGGCTCCAGCCGGAGTGTGTCGCCCCGCAGCCGCCCATAGGCGGCCTGCATATCGAGAATGCGCAAGAGGAGAGTCCTCCTTTATATAAGGTCATATCATAGTATAACATACGGCGGCCATTTTGTCACCTGATGGGAGACATTCAAAAAATTTAGGTTTTTTTGAAAAAGGGGTTGACATTTCCTACCAGGTCTGGTATCCTATCAAAGCTGTGTGTGACGCGGCGTTGAGGGTCTTGAAAAGCTTCAAAAGAGTTGAAAAAAGTCCTTGACAAAACGGATGATCCGCAGTATAATAAATCTGTTCCGCGAATAAGTGGAGCGTGTATCTTGTAAATTAAACAATGAACGAACAAA
>OFML01000357.1_pt1 | contig 40861 bp, 54 predicted proteins | sample 1541831 | NCBI WGS metagenome assembly OFML01 (sample SAMN04209237, study PRJEB22552) | human gut metagenome | biome: gut; material: feces | host: Homo sapiens | place: USA: Oklahoma | reverse complement strand
TATAGTTCAAAACACCTGCACGATGCGCAAATGTTTTGAACAGGCTAAAGCCGTATTAAAATAAAGGGAGAGCGGCATGCCCGGATGCTGCTCTCCTTTTTGCTGTGTGCCTCTATATTCGATTTTATCTCTTAGACGGTCTGCCCTGCATCTGCCACCGGTCGTGGCTCTGTATGCTCCGGACAGCCTGCTTCAAACTATTCGCACGACCGTGCTGGTGATATGGATGCGATGCCTTATGCTTGTGGAATATGATGCATGTTCCCGGTGTCGGATACTCAGGATTATGGATGAACCAGTAATGTCCTGTATTCCGGCTCATAACCGTTACATCAAAGGCATCTGTGAAGATGATGGAGAAATACTTCGGATCCAAAGCAGAAAGGTCTTTCGCATCAAACATAGGCCTTCCCCCTCTCCCGATCCTTTGCACACTCCGCCTGCCGCTCAGCTACAAACTGCGCGTGAAGCTCTTTCTTTTCCTTCAGGAAGCGCTCATGCAGTTTTCTGGTTTCTTTCTCCAGAAATGCCTTTTCTGCTTCGATCAGCTCTTCTCTTTCGGTGTCCAGGCTGATGATGAGCTTGCCATCCTCGCATTTAACCAATACCGGATCTCCGATATGGAAACCGGCAGCTTCCAGCCACTGCCCCATCAACCGAATCGCCGGAACGGATTTGTAGTTGTATCCGCTCTGTGCGCAAACCTTCAGTTCCCGTTCGTTCTTTTTTGCCATGTGTTTGTCCTCCTTTTTCAATCGACTATTTTGGCTTGAAACAAAACAAGCTGCAGATCTCGGATCATGTCCGCATCTGCAGCTTATCTATTCAAATTCCTATTCGATTGTGAGGCTGAAACTTAGGTGGTAGAATTCTTCCCTTCGTTCTTGATGCGATAGTAATCTGCCATCTCCACATCAAGCGTAATATAGGACTCTTTCTTCTTACTCTGGGTGTTGCTCAAGAGGCACACCGTCTCCACATGCACCGTATTTATAAGATTAAAAAAGTTTAGTCTTGTTGTATGTGTCTAGCCTTTATAATAACGTGAAATCAATGTTTTTTCAATGGTTCACTTTTGAATACTTTCCGTATCTTTTTAAAATCTCTTTCTGTCGGTGGCAAAATGGTGGCATTTCCACCCATTACAAAACAATCAGATCTCTCCATGTCTTGTCTCCACAGATACCGTCTGCTTCCAGAACGCCCTTGCGGCTCTCCTGATACTTTTTCAGGGCGTGAATCGTATTGGTACCTGCAGCTCTGTCCAGGGTAAGAGGCTTGCCATCCTTACCTTTAAAGCCCCTTGCAATCAGGATCTCCTGAAGCAGTAATACAGATAATCCGTTGTCTCCCTTTTTTACTGTTTTCGGCTCAAACATATATTTACCTCCTGTCTGTGTATTAGTATTTCCGGTTGTGCCATCTTTTGTATATCTAAGTACATGTGTCCATGGATAATTTCTGTAGTTTCGAATCAGGAACTCTCTTCCTGTCTGATCGCCTGGCTTGCCACCTGTGGCAGTTCCCTTCTCATTGATGGACGCCTCCACTTCTTTTCCGTTGCCACAGTACATTGCTGTATGATGCGCAGTATTCAACAGCACGTCTCCACGAATCAATCCTACGCCAGTTTTAAGGTTTACCTCATGAGTGACGACCTCAAAACCATTTTTTGTGAAGACTTTGAGCATATTTCCTGTATAAGTCGCTCCACCTGTCTTGACCGGAATCCCGGCGTTCTGGCAAGCCTGAATCACTGCTGCCGAACAGTCATAGTCTCCCTTCTCTCCCCATCTGTAGATCTGATCATATCCATGGGAATTGTCTTTCGCCCATGCTTCCATCTGCTGTACTGCCTTTTCAATCTTGCTCATAGGTTTTTCTTCCCCCTCTGTGTAATTTTTATAAAAAACATTCCGGTCAACCTTTGTTCCGATTCCCGGAATCGTTGCTTTACTGGAATACTGCCATCCCACTCCTACATCCGGCCGGAGACGTTCCTGCAGCGTTCCGTCGTCATTGTCCGGATATCTGGCAATCCAGCAGTCATATTTTTTCAAAGCTTTTGTCAATACATTCTGATACCAGTCCAGATTGCAGTAGATCCCACCCTGATATCCTGCTGCCTGAATTTTCTTCAGGAATGCCAGGGCGATCTTTTCCACTGCTGCACTTCCAAGTTTTCTTTGCTCAGACCATTCCAGATCATAAAACACCGGGAAGTCCAGCTTCCTCTTATTCAGGACTTTCAGTACGCTCTCCGCTTCCTGCTCTGCCTGTGCTACACTTTTAGCATAGCTGTATTTGTAAACTCCAACCGGGATTCCATACTGAGCACAGCCCCTGTAGTTCTGCTCAAAGGTACTGTCTGTCTTGTTTCCTTTTTCCGTGATCCGCAGAATTGCAAATCCCATTCCATAATCCGCAACTGTCTTCCAGTCAATATTTCCGTTCCATGCCGATACATCAATTCCTTTGATTTCCATGGATACCACCTCCTGTTAGAAGAGGACGATCACTCGCCTTCTGAATCCTTATTAATCACTTTATCAGCCACTTCCAGACCTTTTACAAGGATCTGGGGCACATTAAAACCAGCCTCAACAAAATTCTCGCAGATAGACCTGATCTCATTTACCAGAAGGGATGCCAATACAAACCATCCCAGGAGCGTTGTAATCTGTAAATCAATATGCAGCACCGTTCCAATCTCGATAAATACTGCACTTGCCCCGAAGGCCACTGCAATCATCAGCCAGTATCCCAGCTTTTTCAGGACGCCTTTCCAACCTACCATAGAGTTTTCTTTGTGCATCATGCGGCTTTTCATCCAGCCCGTAAGCCAGTCCGCCACATTAAATCCCAAAAACAGTGCGAAGAGAAGCCAATGCTCCCCGAAAATATATGTAAGTACCGCCACTACAGAACCCACTAAAGCATTATAAGTATCAATCACTTTCATTTTTTCTCCTTTCCCGGCATTGCGCCGGCACAAATTTAAGCAAAATAAAAAGACCTCTACGGTCTATCTCTTACGTGTTTGTACAGCGCAGGTAAGCAGCATTCCAACTGCGTTTCCCACGATAAATGCCAATACACACCCCAAAACATCACTTCCTTATCCTTTGATTTCTTTCCAGATTTCTGCTCCAACACCAAATGCTCCCGGCTCCCAGACGTTATTGTCCACCATAGATTCCCATTTCTTCCCGTTGTGAGATACCTTAGAGCCAACCTGATATTTAACAGGTGGAATTCCATTATAAGGTTCCCATGCAGGATATTCTTCCTGTGGTGTTGGTTCTGGTTCTGGAACAACTGTACCTCCACTTTCTACAGTTTCCTTAATTTTCTGTACTGTAGCACTTAAAGCAGTTACTGTTTCTTCCAGAGTAATCTGTTTCTTAGAGATTTCTTCAATCTGCTTCTGCAATGGGGCGTTGGACTGACTTGGGTCTGCGTTAGTCTGAGCGAGTGTTACGAGTTCTTTTCTCTGTTCCTCCGTGATGTCTCCCTGCACCCAAAGAGTATCAATCTTTTTGAGCATATCATCGAGGGAGTACCTCTTTGATTCAATTACATTCTTAAAAATTTCGTACATAATTTTTCTCCTTATAATAATGCAATTTGTGTGTTTACGACTTTTGCGTTTAATTCTTCGAATTTCTTGTCGATGTAATGCTTTGTATCTGCCACATACTCCACTTTCATTCCAGCTCCTGCATCATTTAATACAGTCGTTACCGGATAATTGGTATGGAGCTTTTTATATGCTTCGACTACTTCTGGTGGGAGGTCATGTTCGATTGGGGATTCAAGAACATATATAAATTCTATGCCTCTATCCAATATTTTTCGCATCTCTGTTTCCGACAAACAATAGTCAACCCCCAAAGCAATAATAACTTTCTGCCCTTTTGTTTGTAAAAAATAATACGGTTTTGCACCATTTATCCACGAAGATCTTAAAATGTTCGTCGCACTACATACCGCTTTCTCTTTTACACTAGGTGTCGGAACTTCGTAACAAATTACAAAATATTCTCCATTACTCCACTTTACAATTGAGTAATCCTCTTTTCTACAACTATATATTCTCTGCACATACTTCCCACGCTCTAAGTCAATCTCATCACACACCCACTGCTGACCTGTTTCGTCAGTATAGTTGCCACCAGAATCTACTTTGATTCCCGGTAAGCCGTTTGGAGTGGCGAGAGCGAGGATTTGTGCAGGTTTATAGGGTTCAAATATGTTTTTTGCTTCTCCCGCAATTCCAACCATTATATTCCCTGCTTTTAACATACCTTCTTCAAAATTATAAATAGACACAACTAATTTTTCATGTTCATTCGTGTCGAAAATCGTTTCACGATTCGGTTTGCGTATACTTGCATTTACGGTAGTCCCACCTTCTTTATAATTCGAAACTTGCACCGTGGTTGAATTCGATATTACATCCACGCTAAGTCGTAGCCTTGTTTTCGGTGGAACTTTTATATAATATCGAATTGCCTTATACGGTATAATATTGTCCTTGTAAATCGCGTTATTCTCGAAAATATAATCGTTTCTACGCCCTTCAAATGGCTCTGCGTCTATATCGAACAAATTTCCACCATATACATCAACGCCAATATTCCCCTTATCCCCAGCGTTGGCAATCTCCTGCGGATATTCAACAGATGGGGATGGTTTTCCGCCAGTGTAGGGTTCTGTAGCCGAAAAATCAGAAGTATAACCGCAAATCAGTGCGCCATTGACATCTCGTCCTTTATCAATACCTATGCCTATATATCCACTAAAGCTCTCGGTCGGAGTGTATGAATTGGTGGACAAATCGTGTTTTGTCACCCCTGTTGTATCATATACTAGAAGGCGTTGTGCGTTAACTTTATTAATGTTAAGATATACTGTTTTTTTTGCTTCAAATTCAAACGGAGACACTATAGCAATATATCCTTGCGCCGTTCCTTTCAGGTATTTCCAATCCACAGATATATCATTTGTATTTTGGGCTGATAGAATATTAGTGCTCATCCAATTTCCGATTTTTTTTTGCATTGCATTTTCGAAATCAAACAACTGCGCCCCAGTAGTCTGTAGCTGCTCGCTTTTACCATATATGCTCAAGCCCCTGAATTTGTTGCCGGAAGAATCCTCTACAACAATCGACTCACCTGTCGCTGTATCAACGATTGCAGGAGATAAGTTGTCCATCTCTTCTTTAATCTCTGCAATATCCGCTTTATTCTGCGCAATCTGCTCACGGTCCGCAACGATCTCCTGCGCTGCTGCCTGCACCGCCTGTACCTGCTTTGCTCCCTCTGCGGTCACGTTCCCAGTCTGAGTAGTTCCTTCCGTCTGTACTGCCTTAACAGCTTCTGCCTTGGCTGTCTCTACTGCTTTTGTTGCCGCGGTCTGGGCTGCCTTAACCGATTCTACAGCCGTATTTCCGGCACTCTGCACTCGCTCTGTTTGGGTCTGTCCGGCATTGTTTACGTCCGCAACAGCCTGCTGGGCTGTCTGGTCAAACGCCTGTGCAGTCTGGTCAACGTGGTTTTTATTGTCCAGCACTTCCTGCCCCATCTGAGTAACAAGCTGTTTTGCTTTCTCGACCGCCTGTTCAGACGCCTTGGCGTTACGTTCTGCCAGTTCCGCATTGCCTTCCGCTGTTTCTGCTCCTGCCTGTGCGGTCTGGGCGTTGGTCTCTGCGGTCTTGGAAGCCTGTTCTGACAGGGCTGCATTGGTGGCGGATGTCTGCGCCTGTTTGGTAAGGTTCTCTACTTTTATCACCTGCTCATCGATGCCGGAGACTGATTCCACCAAACGTTCTACTTCCTTGCGGTCTGTCCCGGTCTTTTTGGCATCCGCAGCTGCCTGCCCAGCATAATACTTGGCATTGTCCTGTGCCCGTTCCGGGAGATCTTCCCGACCATGAGCCCAGCCCTCTGCCTGTTTTTCCGATTCTGCCGCCTTGTCTGCGGACTTCCGGACTGCCTGGACAACCTCGTGAAAGATGTTCGGGTCTTCTCCACCGCTAGGAACTTCCGGCTCTGGGCGTGACTTAACCCGCAGTTTGATTTTGTACTCTGTCTGGCCAGATGTATCATCAGTCAGGTATACAAACGCAAAAATATCGTAGTCACTGGCAGCCCCGTTATTTTGCAACATACTGTCCGGAATCACTACATCTGTAACGCCATCCTTGGTAATACCAACTCGCATAACAGATGTGCCGCCAGTATCCTGCAGGGAAAAGTGGATCTCCACCATGGATGGAAGGTGCAGGCCCTGGATCCGGAGTACCTGTCCATAATCCCACTGCCACAGGCCATAAGCATTGGCTGTGGCACTGTCTGGATTAAATATCGCTGTTACTATTTTTATTTCAATCGCCATTTTTTCTCACCTCCTATATCAGGCAGTTCGCACCCAGCGGTATACGGTAATGTATGGAGGCATGTTATCATGGGGCTGGTTCTCCCCAACCGACATTTCAAAATAATACTTTCCGTACCCGCTTGGCCAACTCATGGCATTCTCACGCTTCGGCATGGAATACTGGTAATCCTCAGGGCTGACAGAAAATACTCCGGAAGCCTTCCGGAAAGCTCCATATCCCCCATCTGCTGTCCCACTGTTGCCCGAACCGGCTTCTACTTTTCCAGTGATCTTCGGCAGCTGCGCCCGTGTCAATGTCTGGGTCTTTGCACCTCCTGTTTTCCGTACCTGGTTAAACTCAGTCTGCCCGGTATCAATACCAACCGTAACACGTCCTGCGCCGAATACTTCCCATGTGCCGCCAAAGTATTCCCTTGGATTGGTGATATCCGTGCTCTCATAAACGCTTCCAACCGGATACATCAGAAGCGTTACCTGCTTCATCTGTTCTTCCATTTCTTTGATACGGTTTACCAGATCTGTCACTTCCAGACCTTCCACATTTTGTGCCGCTTCATTGGCCCGTTTGGCCGCCGCACTGGCTTCTTCTCCCGCTGCGTCTGCCTTTTCTGCCGCCTGGCTGGCTCCGGCTGCTGCGCTGCTGGCAGATCCTGCCGCTGTGTTGGCCGCCTCTGCCGCTTTCTCCGCTTTTGTCCCTGCGCTTCCGGCTGCCTCCGCCGCACTTTCTGCTTTTCCCGCAGCTGTGCTTGCTTTTCCGGCAGCATCCTTGGCGGATGCCACTGCTTTTTCCGCCTCCCCGATCAGCTGGAGCAGCACCCCGTATTCGTCCGTACTCTCCACCGCCGATTCCGAGATCAGATTCCGTTCCACCCGGAACAGGATCGGGAACGTCACAAGGATCTTCTGGCCGGAAGTCAGCTGCAACTGTCCTTCCTGCTCCCCTGCTTCCGCAAACATCTGGGTTGTGGGCTGTACCGTCACGGTGTTCCCGGACAGGGAAGCGCTGTTATACACTTCCTTTCCGGACGGTTTCTTCACATAGATCCTTGCCGCTGCCTCGGACGGGATTGCATAGTCCCGGAACTGGAACTTCAGGGGCACTGCGTTGGTCCCCTGCACATAGTCGATCTGTACCGGCAGCCACCGGTCCTTTATAAAGATATCCCTCATGATCTCATCTGCCATCGTATACCACCTCCGATCTTGGCGCGTTCTTTATGATGCCATCCTCTACCTTTATGGTGGAGTGTGTCCATTGGAGCCCGCCGTCCCCTGTTTTTTCGATCTTCGTCACAATGGGGATCTCCCCGGTGTATGCCCACAGGTCATGGAGATACCCGTGAACTTCCGCAGCGCGTACGGTTCCGGTCTTGATGCCATCCAGATAGATCACCGTTTCCGGTGACCCGTCCGAAAAATCTTCATCGTCATCCGTATACTTTGTACTGTAAATATGTACATTCCCGTTGGATAATCCATTTGCCGTGATCGTCCAGCCGCCGATCTTCCCTTTGGAGGACCGGATCTCTCCGGAGAAAACGCCGTCCTTTGCATAGATCGTACCGGAAAAATACCCTCCTTCCAGATGGATCTCCCCTTTGTCCAGATCCCACCAGCTTTTTCCGGTCTGGTCGGACAGGATCCCGGCCACGATGATCCCGGCTACCAGTCCGTTTGCCGTCAGGGCTGTGGTCCAGTCCCAGTCCCGGCCGTCTTCTGTCCTCTGTTTGGAGATCATCAGCCCCTGGGTCCCAAGGGCCATGGATCCGTAAAGAGGGGATTTCTCATCCAGGTTTTCAAACCGGATCGCCAGCACGTCCTGTTTTTCCGCCACGTTGTACTGAGCCCGCAGGGATGCCATGGCCCCGTCAATAAACCCGGCGATCTTCTCCGCAATGACCGAACCGTCCGGGCGGATCGCACCATCGATCCGGTCCACGGAAGAGGATACCCGGTCAAAGTAATCGTACCGGAAATCTCCCAGCACTACGGATCCCACTTTTTTTCGGAGACAGTCATACTCCAGTTCGATCACCCGGGCATCCGTGGTAATCCCCAGGCGGCTGTGCCTGCAGTGGACGGTATCCCCGAATCCTACGGTTTCCAGAATCTGGTAATCTTTGTACAGGTCTGTATCCTGCAAAAGGACCATATCTGCCTCAATAGTGACTTTCGGCTTGTCCAGTCCTGCTTCAAACTGTTCCATGCAGCGCTTTTTTAAGGCCGTGTCCAGCTCCGTCTGGTTTTTACAGACGATCACGCCGTTCTCCGCATCATCTTCCATGGCGTCTTCCGCCAGCTTCACATCATCAAAGGTAAGGGCAGCGGTTCTGACCGTGGGGTAATCCCCGATCAGTGGGCTGTCCACGTATCCGTGGTTCTTCATGGTATAGCCGTTATAAGCCTTTGGATAGATCCGGGTCACAATGTCCCTGGTATCCACTTCCTCCGTCAGCCCGTCCCTTGGGATGTTCTTCCCGTAACGCAGCTCCACCCCGTAGTCACCGCCTGCACGGTCGTTGACCACCACCTCAAAGTTATCAAACAGGATCTCCCCGCCCCAGCGGTGGACAAAACTATTGGGATCGTCTCCATTCAGGGCTTCCATGAAATTTTTATACTGATAATACGCTGTGGATACCCGGGTGATGTCCGACCGGGCGGAATATCTGGGGTTGGAGGAAAGCATCAGGTCCAGGGCTTCCTGTCCATTCTTTTTTGCAGGGCGCACGTCCGTCAGCCAGCAGTCCCCCATGGTGTCATAAAAAACGGGTTCCATCTCACAGGTGATCCCGGAATCCGACTTTTCCCGGTTTTTGATCCGGAACAGCTGTTCCCCGTTAAAAGACGGCATCTTCACAAGGTTCTCCTCCATCAGGTACTTCCAGCGCCCTTCCGGGTCAATGGGATGTTCCAGGGTGGCTTCCCACACCCCGTTTAAGACCGCGTGGACGGAAGCTCTGGCAGGGAATACCGTCATGTCCCCGTTCCGGGACAGGTACGCTTCCGTATCCGGGGGCCGGTAATAAAGTTCTGCATAGATCCGGTTCTCATATGGCATAAAGGACGGATAGTTTGCCTTTCCGGATACAAAAAGGACAAGGCGGATATCCCGGCAGTCTTCCGGAGGATAAAAATCCATTTCCTTTTTCCCCTTGTCAAAAAACACCCGGTGGACGCCCCTGGTGCTGTTGTAGGTAAATCCACAGTGGACCTCACCGAAATTTCCATCTCCACTGGAGCTGAAAGCCACGTACCGGATCCGTTCCAGGTCCTCCGGCTGGATGGGCCAGGTCAGGTTGATCACCGCATAACTGTCATCAGGAGCCGTACATGCGCCGTGCAGACGGACGAAAACATCAAACTCCTCTCGGACTTCCTCCTTGATCTCGAAATGTACGCCCTGGTAAGTATCCTTTGAAAGATAATACTGGCTGACCGGCATCTTTTCCATACGCTTTTCCTGACTGTACACCTGGATCATAAGCGCCTCCAGTTGGGGATCACGGTAAGGGTAAATCCCTGCGTGATGCTGATCTCATTCTCCCCCGGTTTCAGGTACAGATCCTCATAATCCCCGCTGACGGAAGTGTTCATCATAGTTCCGTCCTTGCGGTATGCAATCATCCGCTCCGTGTCAATGGTAAGGTTCTGCCCTACCGTGGCTTTCATGGTCTTTCCGTTGACTGTGAGGGTGCAGGTGCCGTTTCCGGTGATCTTGTAGATGGGATGGCTTTCCGAAAATGGGTTATATTTGATATCCAGATCAGACGGATGGTACTCCAGACACCCCTTATCCAGATAGAGCCCCGGTTCACAGGTGAATTTCAGGTCAAAATCTCCTGCCATTTCCGAATATCTCTCCACTTCACCAAGAGATACCGTTTTTACCTTGTAAAACACTCCATAGGAATCACAAAAATATAACTTCCTGCATCCCTTCAGAAACTCCCTTGCAGCAAAATGCGCATCCTCCCAGTCTCCCCTTTTCCCGGCAAGGTTTAGGTCTGCCACTGCTGAAATGACCGTATCTCCATACTGCCCTGTATCTTCGTACAAGTCGCCCCGTCCGGCAACCGTAGTCTTCTGATACACCTTCTGCCCTGTCTGAACAGAAGGATACCCTTCAAAATACAAACAGAATTCCGTGGATCTTCTCCCTTTCTGGTCAGCAATATACCAGTCTTCCATTATGTTCCCCTCCTTTTGACTGTGTTCTCTTTTTTTGTTCCTTTGAGATCTCTTTTTTCGTCTTCTTAACGGTTTCATTGACAAGCTCCTTGCCGTCAACATGAAACGTATTATTGACTACCACGGAAGGATCATCATCTGGCTCATCCGGTTCATAACCGTTGTTTCTGTATTTCTCCCGTGCTGCTATTTCATTGTTATCTGCCGCCCTGTAGGATTTTTCCTGCATAGCCAGAACAAAATCAGCCGCAGCCGTTTTCTTCATGGCGTCTACGGTTCTCCCAACGCTTTTGACAGACGCTTTTTCCAGGTTGGGAGTTTCCTCTTCCACACCTTCACTGACACCGGCGATCATGTTCACACCGATCTCATCCCGTGCCCGTTTGGAAGGGGAATGGATACCCAGCCATCCCTTTACGGTCTCAATAGCGTTTTCAGCAGCACTGACAGCAGCATCTACCAAATTCCCGGCAAAATTGGATACACCGGAAGCAATCCCGGAAATGATATTTTTTCCAACACTTAACCAGTCAATCTCCGTAAATGCCTTTTTAGCACTGGAAGCAATCCCTTTCAGCTTGCTTGGAATACTTGTTACCAGGCTGCTGATCCCGTTTCCGATCTTGGTGATCAAATTTGTACCAAGGCTTCGCCAGTCTATATTCTGAAACATATTCTTGGCATTTGTTGCAATACTTTTTACCGTATCAGGTATCTTGCTGAAAAGCGCTTTCACACCATTCCAGATGCCTGTTATGATGGTTTTTCCAAGTCCCAGCCAGTTTACGGCTCCGATCACTGATATAATGGCAGATACAATTTTCGGAAATTCAGCAATCAGGTTCGGGATATTCTGTATGATACCGGTCAGTAACTTCTTGATAATATTTGCACCTGCAAACAGAATTTTTGGCAGGTTCTCATTAATAATATCCGCAACATTTTTAACAATGGTCGGAACATATGCAATGAGATCCGGAAGCGCAGCAATCAGTCCGTCTACAATGTTATAGATAAACTGGATCCCGGCATCAACCAATCTGCCTGCATTCTCTTTCAGAAATTCCGTGAAATTCTGGATAAGCGGAAGTGCACTTTCCAAAAACATTGGTATCGCCTGCTGCAGCCCAGCCCCAATCTGAGCGATCATCTCATATCCCGTGTTCAATAATTCCGGAGCGCTTTGGATCAGATGCGAAGCCAGTTCTGAAATGATATGGAAGGCTAATTCGGCCAATGATCCTGCAACCGACAAGATCCCAGAAACCAGAGCCTCCAGTATCTGCTCTCCAGAAGACATGATCTGAGGAAGGTTCCCAGTCAGATTTTCTGTAATCGACTGGATCACATCCGCTGCTGCCGTAATGAGATTTGGAAGCGACTTTGCGATTCCCAACAACAGATTACTGATGATTTTACTCCCGGCCCCAATCAGCTCCTCTGTTCCGCCTGTTTTAAATGCTTCTGTCAGCTGTTCCACTGCATCTATGGCCGCCGGCAAAAGCGTGCTTCCAACAGACTCCGTAATAGGCTGTACGACCTCTCCAAGAAGCTGCTGTGCATTATCCTTTAATGTGGAGATCATGCCATTGATCGTCTGGCTCTGCTTCTCCATGGACTTATAATATTTACCGCCTTCAGAGGTTGCACGCTGCATGGATGCCGTGATCTCATCTACCGATATCGTACCCTTGCTGATGCGGTCGTACAGTGAATCCATAGATTCTCCCGTGGATTCACTGATCTCCTGAAGCGGGTTGAACCCGGCTTCGATCATCTGCTTCACATCTTCCAGGGAAACCTTGCCTGCTGAGGACATCTGTCCATAAGCCATAGCTATGCGGCTCATTTTATCCGCAGATCCCTGGGAAATGTCCCCCAGCATCATCATCTTATCCATGGCTTCATCCGCTGTGAAACCATAGTTCATGAGAAGCTGGGTGGTATCCGCAAGTTCCGGAAGCTCAAACGGTGTTGCCGCACCAACCTTTTTCAGTTCGTCAATCACCTGTGCTGCCTTTTCGGCTGATCCGGTCATAACCTCAAAGGAAGTTTCATACTGCTGGATAGAAGCGTTATATTTAACGCCAGCTGCTCCCAGACCGGCAAGAGACGTTCCTACTGCGGCAATCGCACCAGTAGCAATCTTCGCAGCACCAGCTGCAGCGCTGCCAATAACAGAAAATCCTTTTTTCGCAAATCCGCCTAATCCGGATAATCCTTTACTTAATCCGCTTTTATCAAGCTCTGTCCCAATTTTTACAGTTCCATCATTCGCCAATCATCCCACCTACCTTTTTCGATAGAGATCATCGGCTCATAATGGCACTACCTGATCTGTTTTCCTTTTCTTATCCTGATTTCAAATTCTTTCCCGCAATTTCTGCCCTTGCACCTTATGGTTATCCCCTCACACTCACAGGACGTTTTATAAAATACAGGCATGGAATAACCACAGTATGGACAGATCACTCTTTTCTGCATTCGTCCATCCTCTTTCTGACATATTCCTTCATATCCCGGTTCCTCTTTGCCAGCTTCGCCTCATGGTCCATACTGCTCTCCGCCTTTTTCAATGCGTAAATACTGCGCATCTTTTTCAGGAAAGCTTTCTGGTTTTTCCCCAGTCCCTTCAGATCTGCCGTCCGGTAATACATGACACGGGAGATCAAAAGCTCCTCAGACAGTGAATCGAACATAGCCATAAATTCCCACCAGTGCAGATCCTTATCTGCAGTCTGGTTCAGATTTATCCGGTACTGCGTCCGGAAAGCCGCATAGATCATTTCCGCATCCTGTTCAAAGCAATAGGCCCTGACATTCTTTCCTGCTGTGCGTACCGGCTTCCCATCCGGACGTTTTTTCAGTTCCTCGCCGCAGCGGTGGAACAAAAGAAGCTGCTCCATGGCAGCCTCCATATTCCCCGGGATATTCTTCCTGTAAAAAATATTCAGTGCATCCAGAAGCTTCTGTTCATCGTCCCTGTCGCTGAACATGACCATCTCGATCAGGATATGGGCCCGGTATCCATAATTTACCGGATACCACATGCCGTCCACCTTGACCTCTCTCGGAAGATCATCCAGCAGTATATTGGCTTTCATCACTTGATCCGTTCAAGACTGTACGGAGACAGAAAATGCTCCTTCTGCTCACGGACGGCAGAGAGGAACTCGTCATAAGCTTCTTTTGCCTCCTGTGCATCTTCACAGTCTTTCAGCACATCTTCCCCTGTAGCTGTCAGAAAAAACTTCCGGAACATCCGGATCAGGGCATCCAGTACATCCCCCAGTTTCCCCTGGCTCATTTTCCTGATCCTTTCCTCATCTTTTTCCATGGCGCGGATCGCCTTTTCAAAGTTCGCTGCATGGTTTTTATTTGAGATACTGAAACGGATCTCTTTTCCATTGATCTGCATATCCTGTTCCTCCTTTTAATCTTGCTGGTAACTCCATTCCGACGGAGTGGAACCCACTTTCTTAAATTCAACGTCAATGGCTGAGGTCTCCCCTGCATTGCCGCCTCCGTCTGAATTTATGATAATGGACACCTTGCCTTTTTCCCCTTTTCCGTTCAGGATATTAAAGTAAACGTAATCGGTGATAACCGCATTTCCGGTCCCATACTTGATCGCATGGCTGAAAATATAATCCTGTACTTCATCTCCGATATACCGGTCCCCGGTCACAGCAAAAGAACGCTGGTTTCCTGTCCTCTGCGTGGACTGCCCGGCACGGATGTAGGTTTTATCCACCGTGATCGGGTTCATCTGTGCGTCCAGCCCTTCAATCCCCATTTGGACAACACCATATTCTGTCTCTTTTGTCTGCCCCTCCCCCGGTGTCAGGTTGATGGCAAAGACAAAATCATCATTTGTCACCCATCCCTCATATTCGGGTTTAGGTACTTTTCCCTGCATCAGTTCTGTTAATTTCATGCTCCTGTCTCCTTTTCAAAATAAATCAGCCTGCACTGGATCATATACCGTGCAAGCCCCCTCTCTGCATAAATACCGGCCAGATTCGGCATGTTCTGCAGGCACTCCATCTTTTTTATCTGGCAGTTGTCCGGAAATTCCGGATAAATCCTTTTTCTATTCTGGGAAAAAATCCAATCCATAAACGCCTGTGCAAGATTCATAGCTTCCAGGTTCAGATCGTCCCCGTATGTGGAATAGGTCTTTGTTATTACGATGGTAAAACCATATTCCTTTTCTGCTGCCCGTATATAGCTCTTCCGAACCTTATCAGAATAGTTAGTGATAAACGATACCGCATCTTCTGATTCCGGCGAAAAATTAAAATTCAAAAGATCACCTACAAGTTCGCTGATCTTCGGTTCGAAATACGCTTTCATAGCATCATGCTTGGTCACTTCTTTCCACTCCTTAGATAATCTTCATAAGCTTTTGCCAGATCATCACCTCTGGCTGTTTTCATAGCCTTATTCCATTCAGACGTAGCAAGTGGATGGGGAGACTTTCTGTACTTCAGCTTCTTCCCTGCAGGTTTCTTTTTGGGAGGAGAATAAAATCCCATTACCTCTCCGCCATCCATGATAGGATAATTCGGTCCATATACTTCTCCTTCATACTGATAATGGGCGTAAGGTGACAGATAATGTACAATTCCCTGTTCTCCGGCCACGTATGTCCTGACATTCTGAGCCAGAAGCAAATTATCAGCCGGAACATATGGATCCATCAGACGTTTTGCTTCATTGGCAAGGAATAGCAAACCTTTTTTCCCTCCTGCCTTTTCCTCTGCCACCTGCTTTACTGGTTTATTCCAGTTAAATTCCACGTCCATAGCTCTGCCCTCCGATTCTGTAATGCTTACCCATCGGAAATGCAGTGTTGTCCGAAAAAGCTGTCACTTTAAACGCATTCGGACTGTAACGGTTCAATACCTGTGCAGCCATATGTCCAGATTCTCCGGTGATCTCCTCCTGAATTTCACCCAGGATCACGATATCTTCCTGAGACACGGTGAAATACCAGGCAGGCTTCTTCACAAACTCATGATAAGGAAGATACCTGGGGTCCTTTGGTATCCGCACAGTATAGATGTTCCGGATACCGGCATCTGTTCCCGAAAAAGTCGTACCCACAGAAGATTTCCAGAAGCAGTTATGAAGCACGGTTCTGATCCATCGTTCTTTTCGGTCCGGTGTATCAGCAGCACGGATCCGGTTGTAAAGCGTCAGCGTATGTACATAACCTGGACTTAGCATAAGTTCCTCCCTTTCAGATACCACAGTACAAAAGTCCTGTATTTTCCAGATACCGGAAAATAACCTCCCTGATCTTTTTAGCTTTTCCATCTTCGGTATAAATGGATCTGGAGAGATCGTAAGTTCCCGACTGTCCATCATTATTAAAAGTTACCAATGGTCCAATATCACCGTGGGCCGTGGACTGCTGCCGCATCTGATCAGCCTGATAGAGAAGTTCCACCAACTCACAGCAGCAATCTCTTATCCGGTCAGTGATAAGGGACGAATCCATAGCAATCTGGTCAAAGGTATATTTGTCAATTTCTGTTCTGGCCTGCTTTTCCCAATACAGGAACGCATCTTCCGGCACTGTTGGGTTTCTACCCAGCAGATACTTCAATTCATAATAACTGTAAGTTGCATACTGCATCCCATCACATCCTCATTATTCTCCTGCGGTGTGGACGTAAATTCCATCTTTCTTGTTGTCGTAAGCTTCTACGATACCAACTGTACGATATCCAAACTTCCATGCATCTGCATCCTGGTTTACATCCGGGGAAATAATCTTTGAAACCGTATGTTTCTGGTACTGGATCGCCGTCTGCTTATCCACAATCAGGAAGTTGATTGCTTTTCCTGCCGCATTCTTTTTGAAACCGCCCTCTCCACTTGCGTTAAGATCAATTTTGGAATAGAATCTTCCCTCCGGTACTTTCACGATTCCTGCAAATCCCTCAATCGCTTTCTTGGAAGCCGTGGTATCCAGATCCTCAATCATGCCATAGATGGTCGGATTGATAAACAGATAACAGGTTGCAAGGTTTGCCTCTGCATTTTCAATCTTTCCTCTGGCTGCTCTAAGCGCCGCAAGCGCTGTTTTTCCATCAGAAAGAGCTGCTGCCACAGTTGTTACTCCTGCAATGGACGCATAGCCAGCAAGACGGTAAGCATCAAGCTCCGGAACCACTTTGGTACGAAGGAACTCTCCGGACAGTCTTCCAAACGCAACACCTGCAGTCTCAATATTGTCCACTGCGTCAATGGTAAACATTCGGCCACGATCATATCCACATTTTTTGGTTTCGTATTCCAGGGTTACGTCACCTGCAACATAACCAGTCTGTTTGTTGTAATTTGCCAGACCCTGCATAGACATTTTCGGGATCAGGATCTCATTTGCATTTGCTCCCTCTCTGACCAGCTCGTTCGGACCATCCAGAACCGCTGTAAGTGATGCCAGTTTGTAAACCTCATCCAGCATCGTAGAATATGCTTTTCTTAATGCAATTGTATTTGCCATATCTTTTTACCTCTTTCTAAAAATTATTTGTTGTTTGCCGGAAGTCCCATAGCTGCTCTGATTGCGGAAAGGTTGTCCCCTCCGATATCAGCACTGCCGCCGGTTGCTCCCACCGGGTTTTTAAATGGCTCATCAGAACCAAATAAATAAGCATCTGATTCCTTTACGGTTTCCAATGCTTTCTTAATGTCCTCAGACTGGTTTTTCGATGCTTTCAGAGCATCCATATCAAGCATGGCCATGACTGCCCTCTCATTACGTCCTCCGGCTGTCTTGATGGCTTCTTTGATGGTATCAGAAAAAATGCGGTCTGCTTCTTTCGCTGCATACTCCGCATCCTTATCCTTTAACTGCTGATTGAGCTTATCAATCTCTCCCTGCATGGCTGCCGGATCTACGTCTTTGAATTTCTCTAAAGATTCTGTTGCTGTCGCAAGCTGATCTTTGAAGTTGTCACGCTCGCTCTCGGCCTTGGCAGTCTTTGCTTTCTCTGCTGCAATGTCCTTCTCGTTTTCAGCCATAATTTTGTCAACAACATCCTGTTCCAATCCAAGTCCTTTTAAAAATTCAGTTTTCATGTTCTCTGCTCCTTTCGTTTTAGGTTGTTTTAGGCGTGTAACCATCCGCCACGAATCGACTGTTTTAGGTCTGATCAACTGACCGATTTGCATAAAAATAAGACGCATCACCCTGCGTCTCAACGGGAGATATCTGGATCACCGCCTTTCTACTGATAGCCGCTTACCGTCAAAATAAACCGTGTCACCAACCTCTGCTGTTTGGTCATTTATCCTCACCCCTTTCAAGATTTCTGCACCATCACAGATGCCATACAAAAATTTTACTGTTTTATAGTCTATGCGGTCTGTCAGCCAGTTTGGAGCCAGCATATCCGCATCTTTGGTCACTGTATACTTTTGTATCATTCCTCATAAATCACATCCAGCCCATAAGCAACTGCTGCATCATGTTCAATTCTGCACCCTCTGGCTTTTTCCCAGCCTTTGCAAAAATATGCAGCATGACACAGAGACATATTTTCAAGCGACTTTGCAAGGAAACACAACGGAATCTGAACTACGCCCCGCTGTTCCATGTTTTCCTTACTGTACCATTCATCCGTAAAGAGAGTATTTACAATTTCATATCCTTTCTCTTTCAGCGCCTTAATCGCATTTTCTCTCGTTTCTTTGATTTCCTCATCTGTTTTCCCTGCTATTGGCTGGCTTAACATTGCTTTCATCATAACCTTTTCACCTTTCCTTTCACTCAAAAAATGGATACAAAAATACCACCGGCCAATTTCTGACTGGTGGTACTACTCCTCAAGCATATCCGGTGTCCATTTAATATTTTCGATACGCTTTTTTTCTTCTTCTATGTCTTGTTCAATCTCTTCCACGGTTCTTCCACTATCAACAATGGGACCGTCATAATATTTATCACCTGGTTTCATACCAAATACCATAATCCTTTCTTAAGCTTTCAATGGCGGCAAGATGTGCTTCTATATCATTAGAATACATCTTTTTACCAGAATCATCAACTAATTTCTTAAACTTTTCGATCGTGTCATCAATAATCCGGGCCGAAGCGAATCGATCTGAACATCCATATGTATATACACTTCCATCTGAACAGGCAACCGTTCCAAAAGAATATCTGCGTTTAAATGCTGTCTCAAAGTCGCTTCCTGTCGGAGGTGTACCATCCGGATGCGTATGTAAACCAATTAGATCTCCTTGATTATTTTTCACTGCATCAACAATGCTTTTATTGACTCTGACACCAAAACTATCTGTTCCAGATACATTTTTTCCAAGTACTTTTCCTGTTTTACGAGAAAGAATATACAAGTCTTCATAATTCGTTCCATCTCTATGCACAAGACCAGTTTTTGCATACTTATAAAGCGCATCATCTACATTGGAATCACCTGTAATACCATTATATTTCCGCTTATATCCATTTGATTCAATCAATTTTCGATTTATCGAATACTTTCCTTCTTTTGGAATCCGTTTATGTGATATTCCGCTTTCTCCCTGCATTTCTGCTAATTCTGTTTTCGTCGGCATAAACCTTCCACGCAGCCCGTCCTGATATACCCTCTTCATCTGCTCCGGAAGTCCCATCTTTTCAGAAAAATCCCTGTAAGTCTGCATCTGACCCTGGTATTTTGCTTTTTTGAGCATAACCTCCATCTCATCCGCTCCGCCTTCCTGAAGGAGCTTGATATCCTGTCTGCTTTTTCGCATGGCTGTTTCCATTCGGCGTTGCTGCTGAAGAGCCTCATATGTGGTATACTGCTTTCCATTATAGGTCTTGGGTGTATTTTCCTCTTTCATCATCTGTTCCAGCTGCTTATCTGTGTAGCTCCTCACAGAAACACCTGGAATAAATGCATTATAATCATGATAACAGTTTGTGCCCTTTAATCCAGTCACTGTACCAAGACCGCACACACTCTGAAGCTGCTCCATAGTCCATACACGCCCCTGCCACTTTTGATGCTCCGGTCGTGCACCTACATGATAAGTTACTTCATAGCTGTCAGTTCCCAGATCTTTCGCAACCTGTTCATTGATTTTTCCCTGAACCTGTCGAAACCCTGTCATAATCGCCCTTCTGACAGCAACATCAATCCGGTTATGATGTCCGGAATCATAATCTATCCAACGCACACCGGAATCCGTCATTTTCTTAATAGTTCTTGAAAGTACCTGATTATAAGAGAACGCTCCGCTTACAATATCCATCACTGCGCCATCCATGGTGGAGCGGTAAAATTCCATTAGCGGCGAATAGGTAATCCGTCCATCCGCACCTCTGATGGCAAATCCCATAGAGTTTGCCAGGTTCTTATATTCTCCGGATATCTGCCTTTTTACTGCTTCTATAGTCTGTTGCAGGGGAACATTATCTTCCAGGGGTATCTGCTCAAATCCGGAAACTTTATAGTACCTGTCATATCCATAGTATTCTCTGTATGCCTCATCTGAGAAAATACGATCCATTTCTTCATCGGATGCTTTTAGTGCTTCCTGAATCCATTTTTTGATATCCTCTTCCGATTTTCCAAGCTGCTGCAGGCGAGTGATCTGCCAGTCTGAGGATGCCGTAGAAAAACCATTCTCTTTAATCCTGCGGACAATATCGGTCATAATCCTGATTTCCAAATCAGAAAATATTTTGCTTATTTTCAGCGGTAACTTTTCCAGCTGTCCCTGCGTCATTCAATCACCTCCGCCGGATTTTGCACTGCTGCCCTCGCCTGTTTTTCGGTTTCTCCATACCATTTCATACGGTATTCCCAAAGCTGCATTGCTCCCATAGATACATCTGCCCGGTCCTGGTTGCGTTCTGTCTCTTCATCAGTCAGAATGGAATCACTAAATTTACAAGAGAACTCATAACCCGAGTTCAGCATACTGTTATAAAATGCAAGACCTGTAGCGAAGTCTTCCAAACAATCATACAGATTATTCTGAATTGCAGTAACACGGTTGTACTTCCGGTTTTTAGAAGTCTTGATCTCTGTAGCCGTCTTTGCAACCTCCTGCACATCTGACAAATCTCCATAAGCTAAACCAACAGAAAACTCAATCTCTCGCTTATACTCTTCCAGTCCGCGCTTAAAAGCTTCATCCCGCATTTCAGGAGAATATTCCTTCAGAAGCTCCTGATCTTTTCCTGCTTCCAGATTCAACCCCCGGTAAAGTCGTTTCTTCAGCTTTTCCATACTGAATCTGCCCGTTGATTTATCCTGCTTTAGCGCTTTATTATCCACATGGATTGCACGTTCTCCGGATTCATACTCCCAGTCAAGCCTTGCGCCCTGGATATCTGCTTTTCTGATCAGATCTACCGCTGATTCATAAACAGAAACACCGCAGGCAGAACCATCAATCCGGTTCTTAATCGGATTCCGGTAATATCCAAAATCCATCCGGTTCATTCCAGGATATGTAATCGGTCCAGGATCAATATTGGCCCATTCTTCTACTGCTTCCAGACTGCAAGGAAGACCAATGTCTCTTGATGTCTGAGAATGAAAGCACTTATTTTCTATGGTCAGATTTCCATTGATAAAATAGTGCCGTTCGAACCGAGTAAAATAATCTACATCTCCAACTTTTTTTACAGTCAGGAATGCGATATCATTCGGTTTCCCATCATCCCCAAAGCTGATAGGAATAATCTTATCTGCAGATACAAACTCAGCCGCAGCTTCTCCCAGTGGCTTCAGGACGAACGATCCAAGTGCAAGACCCTCCTGAATATTTTCATTCAAATTTGAAATATTCTTCTGATAAATCCTGTCCAGCCGTTCGTTGCTCAGGCTCGTTTCCATCTCCACAAGAGCACAGTCTGCAAATTCCCGGCAAATCCCCTCTTCTATCCCGAGAGAAACAATGCTGTCGGTGATCCAGTCAGCCTGACCATTCAGCATCTGTTTCCATTCATTGATTGCATCAATCATCTTGTCGGAGAGGGTGATATCCTTGCCAACAATCTGTTTTAATGTCGTATATCCAAACATCTGCATGAATCCTTTCCAAAATCTCTTAAATTCCTCAAACATCTTCCACCTCTTCAATCAGGTATTTCATATCACGCTCAATCGTATACTCAAAAGCGTCCAGGCTGTCTATGTCTGTGCTGCCATCATCCAGACGCTCATCTTTCCCGATAACCTCTTTATCCCACACTGCATCAGAAAAAGCTGTTTTTAAACTCTCGCAATCTTTTGTAATAAAAAACCGCCCTGCTCCCATGAGCTTGACGGTACACCTGATTCTGTCGTTGATTGTTTTCTTCTTTGCCGGCCGGACGCTGATCCACGGGAATCTCGCTTCTACAGCATTCCGGATAGAATTGCCCAGGACTGTTTCTGCGTTATCCCAGTATACGGACTCTACGTTGCAATATTGCACATAATCTCTATGTTTTACAAGAACCCCGTACTGGTCTATTACTTCCTGGACAAATTCACAAAACAGCTCATTTAGCTTATTACTATCAATGTCCTCATTCTCGTCTTTTGCCATGATTCTACGAGATTTTAGAGCAATTACATTTCCGTAGTCATCCGTATACCCTCTGGCAACAAATGAGTGGCCAGACTGGTTTCCGCCAAAGTCCAAGCCGATTTCTATCGATGTGATATCTTCTTTCTGGAATTGCCTATGTTCTGGATCCGGGGAAATCTCGTCTACAACATCGCACAGAAAGGAATCTGGATTATCAGCAAACCTTTTGTAAATCGCTCCCTCCGCTCGCTTCCACAGTCCAAGGATAAGGCGATCATAATAAATCGTACCTTCGTATTCCTTGCAGAGCTGCTGCACAAATTCTTCCGGAAGAAATGGATTGTCAAATATCGTATATCTCTGCAGGTAAATATCCAGTTCTTCATTATCCAGAAATTCTTTTAGCCAGTGTGTAGGATTCTCCGGGTTACAGGATCCATCAAAACAGGAATACGGCTTGTCCAAACGGGATTTTAACATCTGGAACACTTCTTTGTTCCATTTTGCAATTTCATCACCGTAGCAGTATTTAATACTGGCGCCCTGGATTTTTGCCACCTGATTGATCTTTTCTGCACCCAGACAGTAAACATCCTCTCCACATACTCTTGCAATATTCCGATTATTGATTGTACCGATCAGCTTATCCGTATAAATTTCCCGCATCGGCTGTAGGACGTTTCGCTCTATAGATTCTTTAGAGACACCAAGGATCACGTTTAATCCTGGCTTTCCTGCTCTTTCTCGGATCCTGAATGGAATCACAAAAGCGGTATCTACATAAGATTTCCCGGAACGAACTGCCCCAGATTTAATATTCCATCGGTGCGTAGCATTCACAATATATTCATTCTGTTTCCTGCTTAATTGCATTATCCCGCACCTCTTTCAAAATCCGATCCAGCTTATCAAGAGCCTCGTCCGTCTCATTCTCACCGGTGACAGCCTGCTTTCTTGCTTTTTTAAGCTCTGTGTCAGCTTCGCGATTGCGAATATTTTCTTCTGGCTCAGGAGACTGTCCGGCATACTGAGCCACGAAGTAAGCAGCTTTTGTATTGCCGTTCATGGCTTCCTTGATCTGAGCTGCCAGCATAGCGCTTTCCAATGTGCTGTCCAGTCCTAATGCCTCCAGAACTGGCGTCCATTCCGGACTGTCTATTTTTGCTGTCAAAAGGAGATTCAGTGTTCGCCTGAAATCTGCTTTCCGGCGTCTTACCTCTCCCGACTTTTTTCCACCATTTCTACCACGTTCTCTTGCTTCGTTCTTGGTTCGTACCGGTTTTAAGTTTTCATTGTTTGCCATCACCTCACCTTCCTATCTTGGTATTTTTATATACAAAAAGAGACAGCAACTGCTGCCTCCTCTAATCAAATGAGCTAAGAGTTTAACCAAAAGATTATCGTGTTATTTTTTAGTATAACGTTTTCTCTTTCTCTTTGTTTTTTCCAAATCAAATAGTATTTTTACAATTCTATTCGTATCCCTTTGTATTTTTTTATTTATTTCTTCGTAATTCTCCACTTTCCCATGAGATATTAATGTTCTCAAATATGTGAAGTCATCTTGATATTCCTGATCGCTATTCCAAAACTTAGAATCAATATTATGATTGTCAGTGGATATGTGCGGATATTTTTCTTTAATTTTCTTAGTCACATTTGTTTGACTGCCGCATTTTTGTTTTAATTTTTCGTATAGAAACTCGTATCTGGTAACATCATCTGACACATTTAGAATATCTACTATCTCTTGTTGTTCTTTGCTTATTTTTTCTTTAAGACTAAAATTTGTTTTTTTATAACTTTTAACTTGCATTTCAGTATCAATATTTTCTACTGTGACTGAACTCTGCGCACATGTTTTTCCGTTGTCCTCAATAGTTATTGACGGTTCTGAAATTTGCCAATTTATTATATCAAACCCTTCTTGTATCAAAAGAGCTATTATCTTTTTCACTGCTTCTTTAGCTTTAAATATAATAGTGTCTTTCTGTTCATCATATTCTTTCTTTCCTAAATTGCCATTTATTATGAATCTCACGTCGCAAAACTTTCTATCATCTTTTTGAACAATTCTTGCTCGTTCAAACAAATGACAATCCAATCCTGTTATTTCTTGTTCTGCTATATCACAATAATCCAATCCGTCAATACGAAAACCTATGCTTATCCTCATACTAATCCTCCCGGAAACATTTTCCCCATTATACAACAAAACACCCCGTATTTCTACAGGGCGTTGTCAAAAAATGTTTTGGAAGGCGACAGTCTCTATGCTACGCAAAGACAATACCGTCTGAGCCTGATTCAGCAGCCAAGCTGTAACACCTGGCTGCCAAGATGGAGGAATTCAACGCCATCAACCGTTAAATCCATTGTAATAGTAACACATATCAAGTGTGTCATTCTATGTCATCTTTAATTTTTTTAATGCTGCTGAGTGAAATCTATGTGTTTGCTTCCAGCTATATCCTATCTCTACTGCTACCTGCTCCCATTCAAGACCTTTAATATATCTTAACCTCAACACTTCCTGCTCGTTCTCATCACGCAGCGACCGGATGCTCTTCTCGATGCGACTTCGTTTGACTGCGCCATCATATCTTTCTTTTTTCAGATTTTTAAGCATCTCATCCAGGATCACTATGTAATCCGACAGGTCTGTCTGATTGCTGCCATGCGGCATTCCATCCCCCGACCCACAACTCGGGAACATCTTCCTTGCTCGAAGTTCCTGTATGTCGTCGCAGATGCTCTCCTCTCGCTTGAGCGACTTCCGGTACCCTCTCAGGAACTCCTTCTTCTTTTCGTTTTCTTCGTTCAACTTCTCACCTCCTACCACGGCTTCAGTGTCGCACCCTTTAACATCTCGTGGAACTTCGGCCAGTCCGGACAGAACTTGAGTCCGCTCATACTCTCCAAGAGGATATTGTGCTTATGTAATTCCACTACACGGTATTTGTACTTGCGTAGTGTCTCCTGTTGTCGATTCTCTCCTGTGAAATGGATAAGCGTGACAATTTGCCCACGCTTGATTCCATGCAGCTCCTCCAGGTATTTCTGGTATTCCTCCCGCCGTACTCCGTTAATCGCCTTGCCTGCTGTAGGGTCGGCATATCCCTCATTATTTTTGTGCATGTTGTACCTCCTGTGTTTCTTCCTTCCGGCTTTTTTCAGCTTCTTCCTGGCATCTTTGACAATCGTCTCCTGCTGCCCCGAAACAGCCGTTACAGTCTTTGTTCATGGTTTATCCTCCACAAAATCAATAATTTCAATCCCCACAATCAAATTGTTCATTTCCTCTGCATCTCCTTCAAATTCCAAAATGTCACCTTTTTTGTTTTTTAAGACACAGGTGAAAAAATCTAAATCGTCATGGTAAGTAAGCTGACAATCATTATCCAGAAATGCATCTTCACATTCAAAATCAAAGCTTAGTATGTTTCTTCCCTTACAATTTCCTCTAATCTTTTGCGTAACATGGCCTATATAATCCCATATCTGTAATGTTATTTTTATTGTGTGTACTCCTCTGTAAATATTTGGATCATAATTTTTCATCTTTTCCGCCTTTCCGTTCCCCACGAGCCATTGACTCGCAGGAAACTCAACTCATAACTCAATTACTCAACTCCGAGTTGACTTATTCTGACCAATCAAGTCGCTGGCCACAATTATGACAGTAATTATGTTTCTGTCTTAGACTGCGTATAGTTGTGCAATCTGGACATCCATAATAAGCTTTGCTTGTCTGTGGTTTCTTTGGTAATTGCTTTTCCAGTGCCTCAATTGCGGTCCTCATCATATCGTCCATTTTGGTATGGTCGCATTTGTAATAATTAACGCACTCTTCACACATTGTTTCACCAATACTTGCTTTCATACAGTATATCGCTTCTCTAACTTTCTTTTCGTCCATCATTCCCTCCTGTCAAATTTGCTCAGCATCTGCTGCCGCCAGTCCTCTCTGTGCTGATTGCATGTATCGTCCTCGTGGATCAGGATGCCTTTGCGGTCGCAGAGACCGTTGTCGTTGTCAATACAGGTTGCACAGGTTTTATTTTTCATCATTCTTTTGCCCCTCTTAAATATTCGATAATCTGCGTCTTGCTCTGCTTACAGTCCGTAAAACACTTCCAGTTGCCTTTCAGCAGATAATATTCCGTTGTAACGTAATATCCTCCGCGTTCTTCCTTTTTCCACCAATCGTCTCCCTTGGTGTATTCAGTTTCTTTGATCACGATCATTGATCCGTCCGGAAGAGGATATTTGTAATAACGTTCGCTCACGTCCGGCACATCAAGCCAGATATCCCAACCGGTATAATCTTCCAAAAATTCCTTACGCTTCTGGTTATTTGTAAGTTCTTTCAGCTCCATTCTGCTGTCTCCTTAATCATTCCATCTGATTTCCAAATCCATCCCCAGCTGCTCCTTGATGCTCCCTATGTAGTCCGGCCAGGTTGCCAGATCAGCCATCAGAAGATCAGCTCCTTCTGCCACCTTGTCCATGAATCTCTGGCAGCGCGTCTGCCCAAAACCAAAGGCGTCATGCAAAGCAGCAATACTCAGGATCGTAAAAGTGTCCAGTGTCATTTGTTTTATCTTCTCACTGGCTTTGTCCAGATCTTTGGCGGCCAGTGAGGTATGGATCCCAGTGATCCCCCGGAAGCTGATCTCACGCTCCAGGGCTTCTATCCCCCCCTGCCTCACAATCCGCAGGGCAAGGGTGAGGCCGTCTTCCCGGCCACGTTCGTATTCACGCATTTTGTTCATAGGTTTTTCCTCCGCGCAATTCTTTCCAGTTCTGCCACCGTATACAAAATTAAATCCTTTTTCACATTTGTAGCTTCTGATTCTCTGATCAACTGCTCTGCTTTTTCTGTCAATTCTTTCCATGCAAAATCGTCTTCCAGTAAGATTCCGTTATATTCTTCATACAGATTCCTCACCTCCGGATATAATTCCCAGAGCTTCATTGCTTCCCGCCCTGTCATAATTCGTCAATCCGGATATAGATCCCCGGAACCTCAGCCCAGAACTTTTCCACAATCTCTGAGGCTACCAGTGCATCATCCTCCCAGAATCCCACTCTTGTCATACAATCCTTAAGGAGCTTCTGTAGATTGTCTGTATCTGGCTTTGTGATCCGGTAGGAGCCATTACCATGTTTACCATCATCGTAGAAACACCACTTTGTTACCAAACGTACACCCTTACGGTATGGCTCCTCAGGAACTTCTGTCCCAAGATGAGCCATCAACTTCTGTCTGGCTGCCTTTAATTCCGGCGGATCATAAAACACTGGCTTGCCATGAACCACCGCAACCTTATGTTCCTGGTAGGTTATTGTCGGAGGATTCATTGCTATAAAAAATTCAATCATTTCTCTTCACCTTCTCTTTACTGCTCAAGGTATGGTGCCCACCTGAGTGCGGGGTGGGTGGTCGTCGTGCGTGAGCTTGTCGCACGACTACCTACCCCCGCTAGGTGGGGTGCGCACATACATATATACGTAGTATATAGATGCGCACCCCCTTGCGCACCCCTGAACATGACCATAAAAATTAATGGTTTTGCGCACTGTGAGCATTATCATAAAAAATATGATTGTGTTCACTGCTCAGAATCATGGTCTTGTTCGCCTTGCGCACCCTTTCTTCTGATATACGTTTTTCCATCCTCGCCAGAATATTTTTCAAATTTTTCTCTTAATTCTTTCTTCTGACGTTTTCCGGTTCCGAGCCACGAAAGCAATTCTTTTGTATTTGTCTCAAGCACTTCCGCCAACTCTGAAGCGGAGATTTCGCGACCATCAAACTCTATATTTTGGAATGCAATTTCAAATTCATTCAGTTTTTTCTGCCTCTCTTTTTTCGCGTTTTCTCGGCGTCTCTGGGTTGCCTTTTCCCAGGCCGGCTTCTCTGCATCAGCCTGTAAATCTGTCAGACTGCCCACATCATCCATCCTGTGTACCGGATAATCAAACCATAAATTCACCGGTTCAAACTTTGGAAACTCACGCAAAGTCCCCTCTATCCTCCAGGCGGTACGGGCTTTTACTGCTTTTTTGACAGCCTCTATCTGCCTTTCCAGTGCCTTCATCTGCCATTTATCCAGATGTTCTTCGCAATAAGCAAGCATTTGTGTGCTGCTTAATAAATCGTCCTGGGAAAGCTCGCTCTGCCACTGATAATGGGCATCCAGATAACACTTACAGGCATTGCATATTGCTTTGTTTTCTTCCTGTTTAAGCAGGGCTTCCGTTGGCTCCAGCTCGATCAGGTCCAGAAGAGCATCCGGGTCTCTGGCAAATACACCGGATCCGGAGGCCCTGTCCATGGACTTTTTACCGCCCTGTGCGCCTTTCGAATGGTGATGACAATAGATCACAGCGCATCCAAGCTCGGTGCATACCTTATCAAATTGGTTACAGAAATTCGCCATCTGATCAGCACTGTTTTCGTCTCCCGTAATTACTTTGTAGATCGGGTCAATGATAATGGCTACATAATCTTTTTTCGCAGCTCTGCGGATCAGTTTCGGCGCAAGCTTGTCCATGGGTACTGACTTTCCACGCAGGTTCCATATATCAATGTTGTGCAGGTTCCTGGCTTCAATGCCCATGGTCATATACACGTCCTTAAAGCGATGCAGACAGCTTGCCCGGTCGAGTTCCAGATTGACGTACATCACTCTGCCCTGCGCACAGTCCCAGGAAAGCCATTTCTTCCCTTCTGCTATGGCAACACAAAGTTCTATCTGTAAAAAGGATTTTCCTGCTTTTGACGGTCCTGCAATCAGCATTTTATGTCCTTTTCTTAAGATTTCCTCAATCAGACACGGTGCAAGCTCCGGAAGGTTATCCCATACGCTGTCCAGCCCCTCTGGTTCCGGAAGATCATCATTGACCCCCTCAATCCACTCATACCATTCATTCCAGGATGCTTTTCCAATGTTGGTATCTACAAGAAACTGTTTCTTTCCTTTTCTTAAAATACCGGGCATTCTGGACAGTCTGGAAGGGTTCCTGTTCTGTGTATCCACTACAATTCCATTTTTCTGGCAGACATCATAAAGATAATCTACTCTTTTCCGGTATTCGTTGTAATCGGAAGCATCTACTCTTACGATGGCATGTAAGCTCTTTTTCCCGGAATGGACCAAACAGGCAATCGGAAGCTCTAATTCCCTTAAGATTGCGTTCTGCTGGTCAATCTCTGTGCTGTCAGATTCCACCAGAGCGTATCGGTATTCTGTTACATTTTCATTTTTACATCCATTCCCATCCAATGGGTTGAAACGGATCCATGCACCAGCCTCCGGGTTATAATCTCCAAGTACTGCCCCGATATCTCCATTGCACTGGTTCAGCTGCTCGATCAGCTGTCCGGCGGTGCGATCCCAACTGCCCTTTTGAGGAAGCCAGCGCGTGCCTTTCTCATCTGTCTTTTCCCAGCTGCCAGTAACATACCCTACGTTTTCTCCTGCTTCAAATAAGGTTTCCAGGTATCTTACAAGATGGTCTACCGGATTCCAGTCTTCTGGTTCATGAACTTCTTTTCCTTCGATCCAATTCTGATCCACGACAACCTTTTCTGAATCTCTCTGGATCGTGTCGCACCAGTCCAGTTCATGGCCGCGCTCCGGTACCCAGCCGTGATCCAGAGCCATCTGGACAATGGTGCCTCCGGTAACAGGAGAAGACGAGCCTGAAAAGGAATTCCATTTCCGCGCACATTCTCCTCTGTGATACCGCCCTGTATCTCGGCTGCTCCACATATCCCATGCATTCACAGAATAGCCTTCCTGTTTCAGTGCCATTCCTACATTGATCCATTCCTGGTAATTTAGGGATCCGGGATCTATATGTTCCATTATTTCTGTCAGGCTCGTTTTCTGCTCCATATTTATGCTCCTTTATACTCCTGAGGAATAATATCAGAAGGAATCCTCCACCCATTTGCAGCTATCCGGTCAATTAATTTTCTTGCGGTGTCAAACTGCCAGGTACCTACATGCTGGAAGCCTCTTCCTTCCAGAAAACGGATTTGCTTTGGTGTAGTAAGCCCTTCGTTCCTTCTCTTATCCAACCGGTCAAGAAGTTTCGCTGCCTTACCGGCATTTTCTATCTGATCCGGCAGGATACCCAGTTTTTCCAGTGTGGATTTCTGTTTATCGGAAGGCGGTCCCATTTCCCAGCCAAAGGCCGGGACATATCCGGACAAGTCTTCTGCCTGGATGCTCATTTCGAACTGCAGTGGATCCACAAGCTTTTTCTTTCGTCTTTTCATTTCTGCAAGCTGCTTTGCAAGAGCCTCTTCTCTTTGCGCTACAACATCCTCAGAAGCTTTCTGTTCCGCATCCTCAATGTCTATTGGACAGCCTGCCGCCTCTTCCAAATTCTCCGTCATTTTCTGCGCCACTTCCTCATTGCTGCAGATCAGGCTTGCAGGATGGCAAAGTTCATGCCGTTCGGTATGCCATAAAAAATCTAATAATAACAGATGGTCTTTACCGGGAAACAGTCTCGTCCCACGGCCTACCATCTGGCAGTAAAGGCTGCGTACCTTTGTAGGTCTTAATACCACAATGCAATCCACAGAAGGACAGTCCCAGCCTTCCGTGAGCAACATACTGTTGCAGAGCACATTGTATTTTCCTGTTTCAAAATCCGCTAAAATTTCAGCTCTGTCCTGACTGTTGCCGTTTACCTCTGCAGCCTGAAATCCATGTTCATTTAAAAGGTCACGGAACTTCTGGCTGGTTTTTACCAATGGAAGAAATACAACTGTCTTTTTGTCGCTGCAGTATTTTTTCATTTCCTCTGCAATTCCCTCCAGATATGGATCCAGCGCTGTTCCAATATCACTGGCTTTGAAATCTCCTGCCTGGACAGAAACACTGCTCATGTCAATCTTAAGCGGTATCGTAAGCGCCTTGATCGGCGTCAGGTATCCCTCTTTGATCGCTTTTGGAAGCGTATATTCATAAGCCAGAGATTCAAAAAACTGTCCCAGATTCTGCATGTCACCTCTGTCCGGTGTGGCTGTCACACCAAGAATCTGTGCATCCGGAAAATGCTTCAAAACTTTCTGATAGCTATCGGAAATACAATGATGAGCTTCATCAATGATGATCGTGTCGAAAAAATCTTCCGGGAACTGATCCAGCCGCTTCTGTCTCATTAAAGTCTGCACAGAACCCACAGCAACCCGGAACCAGCTCCCCAGGCAGGTATTTTCTGCTTTTTCAAGAGCGCATCCAAGACCGGTTGTTTTCATGAGCTTATCTGCAGCCTGATCCAATAGTTCCCCCCGGTGAGCAAGGATCAGTACGCGGTTTCCCTGACGTACACAATCCTCTGTCACCTTTGCAAATACTACTGTCTTTCCGCAACCAGTCGGAAGAACCAGAAGAGTTTTTTTCACACCATTATCCCACTGCTCAAAGATTGCATCCTTTGCCTCCTGCTGATATGGTCTGAGTTCCATTTAGAAACCTCCCGGTGTAAACTTCGGTTTTGCATCTTCCTTCGGATACAGTTTTTCAATAAAGTTAAATTTCTTGGACGGATCCTTGGAACCTTCACGGATTCCAACCTTCGCTCTTGCTGTTTTACCCGGTAATGAGCCCCAATCCATCCGGAGTTCTTCACCTTTCTTTTTAAGTCCGACTCCACAGAACAGTTCAGATAACTTCCATTCCAGGCTTGTATGCAGCACATAATTTTCGCGGATGGAAATTTCTCTTTCTGGTGCATGTACCGTAAAATAAACGACTGCCATGTTGCAGGCCGGAAGTTTTCCGGAGCCACTGCTTCTGCTCCGGTCAAACTTTTCGATGGTTACATTGTAATCTCCCTCCGGAATAGGCTCAAAATCCTGTGAATCGTTCTGGATGGTATCTTCCCATCCTAATTCCCTTCCTTCTACTGACATATATGTATCCTCCTTTAATTGTTAAATGGTATTTCCTGTTTTTCTTTCATTTCCTTAACCATGCCATATACCTGGCTCCATGCCCCTACAAGGCACCCGTCAATAAACTCTTTATCATAGTCCCGTATCCGGACATCTGCCGGATAATATCCTCTGGCTGCCACTACATTCTGGATGTCCCATTCATCCACATGGTTTGCTTCCATCAGGTCGCGGAGAGCTTTGGGAATCTCCGGATCCTGAGCCGGAAAACTTCCCGAAGGGGGATTATCCAACGGCAAACTCATCTGCTGGTTATTTCCTGCAGGTACAGATTCCGACTTCGGAACTTCTTTTTTAGGCTCCGGTGCAATCTGGTTTGGAAGGCTCCCTTCCTTTGCTGCATCAGACTGAATCATCTGATTATTAATCACATGGGCAATAGAATCATAAGTAAATGGCAGTTCTTCTGGAAGCCCGTAACGATTCTTCGCATCCCAGCAGGCATGATGTGCAGTATACATGACACGTTCTCCGCCTTGGGCTTTTCGTTTCTTCCCCTTATCATCCACAGCCACAGAAAAGGTCTTATAATTTGCAAAAAGAAGCATATCTGCCCATTCTTTAACCAGTGGGGAGGTCTGGGAACTGGTCTTTTTTCCAAGCTTCAGTTCCCACCGGTCATAGGCTCCCAATTCATCCGGCTGTTCAAATTTGCGGATCTGGGCATGGGCCGTCAGAACAACATTGACACCTGCTTCCACTACTTCGGAAAGCCTATTCAGAAAACGTCCCATCTCTTCTTTTACATACACATAACCGTTTCCGTAACCGAAATCTTCAATTCCCGATTTCTGATGCTTATCACAAATGTTTTTGATACACAGAGATTCCGCCCAGTCTACCGTATCAATAACAAGTGTTTTCATTTCGTTCGGATGGCTGCGCGCATATTCAACTTCATCCAGAATCATCTGCCAGCTTGTAGGCTTAGGGAATCTGGCCAAGTCCATTGAGTTTGTGCTGCCTTCCGTATCGATAAATATCGGATCCGGGAATCTGCTTGCAAATGTAGACTTTCCGATTCCCTCTGGACCGTAAATTACTACCTTTTTTGCACATGGAATTTTTCCTCTGATAATTTCCATTTAAAAAGCACCTGCCTTCCATTCTTTTTTCTGTTCAGGCTGTGGATGTTCCTGTCCTGCCACATAACCGTCCTCAATGATAATACTGCATTCATCTCCGGTACTTACCCTAGTTGCAATCGCCTGTAAGCCCTCGGATTCCAGCCATAAGCCAAACTCTTTCAGTGTTTCCATATCCATTTGTTCCAGCTTATCAAGAAGAACAAATCCACAATCCGGGTTCAGCTTTCGTACAATCGCTGTGGACACTTTCAACCGTTCAGATCCGGACATGTTATCCCATTTCTGGCCTTTGTAAATCAATTCACCATCCGCAACAGAGAGTTCTGGAAGCGGAAGCTCTGCAGAATCCAGGAGACTATTTTTCTTACTTCGTAAATCATTGATTTTTTCGGTAAGCTCGTTGTACTGACTGCGATATCCTTTTGCATCATCCTCAGCCTTTTCTTTATCAAGATTTGCCCGGACTTTCCGGTTAATCTCTTCAATGTTGGAAATACTGTCTTCCAGTTCTGCCGTTGATTCATCCTGTAAATCCGTAGCGGATAATCTGGCAATCCTTAAATCCTCTTCAATTTTCTTCTGTTTTGCTAAAAGCTCAGACAGCGCATCGTTGATCTTCTGATAGTCCTGCTCTAATTTATGGAGATTCTCTCGCTTTCTCTGGTTATCTCCGTTCCTGGCGAGAATTTCCTGCTGCTGTCTGATCAGATCAGACGGGGAAATCAGGTCTTTCGGGGCTTCCGGAAAATACGGCTGCTCTTTCGCAAACTTTTCTTTCTGATCTGCAGTACGTCCAACATATAACCGTTCCTGATACAGTTCTTTTTCTTCTTTTTCCAGTTGTACAAGCTGATCTCCCACTCCAATGATCTGAAGAAGTGTCTGTGCTTTTTCTTTCCCGGAAGATTCCATAAACTTAGGGAGATCAAGGGCAAGCTGCTCCACAAATTCGTTAAGAAGCTGCTGTCCGCCTTTGTTTCCATTCGGATCCGTGACTTTCAGGGCGCTGTTCTTACCTTTACGTTCTACGACAAGTCCGTTATTCATTACAATATGTAAATTTGGTGGAATAACAGAGCCTTCTCTTGTAGCCTGTGAGGGCTTAAAGCGTTCTCCTCCAAGTGCCCAGGCTATGGAATCCAATACAGAAGTTTTTCCCTGATTGTTATTTCCACCGATCAAAGTCAGTCCACTTTCTCTCGGTTCAATTTTTACTGCTTTAATTCTTTTTACGTTTTCAATTTCAAGACGATTAATTTTCATGCTCATACTTGCTTTTCCTCTCATTCTGCCTTACAATAAGGCTGTGATAAACTATTACTTGGATCCTCCTGAGCTGCTAACCTCAGTGGGATCCTTTTCCAATGCTCTCTCCAACCGGATACTGGTTGATAAGATCCGGACGCCCGGAGGGCACTCTGGATCCAGTAAATCCTGCAAAGCTTCCTCGATAGCCTTACGCAGCTCTGCATTCTCTTTCCGGAGCCGTCTGTTCTCTTTGATAATCCTCAGCATACCGGTTCCTCTTTCCTGATCTTCCCGGCAAAATGCTTTTTATCTGCTGTCCAGACCTCTCCGTTTTCATCAACATAGAGTTCATATCCCTCTTCTATCCGCATCTCAATTCCGATTCGATCCCATCCGGTACGAGGTGCATGGATCTCCGGGTTATACCTCTGCATTTTCATCCCTCCATTTATCTAACTCTCCTGCTGCAAGTTCCATAAGCATTAAGTTCAGCGCCCAGAACACCCACAGGGCCAGGACTGTTTTTATTACTCCATCCCACTGCTGCCAGGACAGCAGCCATTCAAACACGGCTATGTATGCTGCTGCTAAATATTTTCTTCGCATGGCTTGTCCTCCTCAATTTATAATTCGTTCGATTTCAGCAAATCGTTTTGCATTGATAAAATAAACCCATCTATTCTCCGAAGTATGAATCGCATACCCCCATGGAAATACTCCTTGCTGCAAACCTTTCCGAACTGTAGTGTGGGTCATTCCAAGAATTTTGGCTGCCTCTGTTACCTCCAGTTTCTGGATTATGCCGTTTCTCACTTCCTTTTTCGGAAATACAACAACGTCTTCTCCCTTTTTGGAAAAATAGTTTTCTTCAAGTCCAAGAGATATTGCAATATCACGCTGAGTGGCTTCTGATGGAACTTGTTTCCCGGAAATATACTGACTGATTGATCCTTTGCTTTTACCAGTCAGCCCCACTACTTGAATCTGGTTCAGATGCAAGTCCTGCATAGCCTGTTTTAATTTTTCACTGAATAACATCGAATACTCACCTCCTCGTGCCTTCCAGGAAATACTCACATCAACGGGAGCTTCATTTGTTCATACTCCGGTACTTTTACAAAATCTTCTGGAAGTCTAATACCAAACTGTTCAGATACCATCTTGAATGCTTCGCAAATCTTCCACGGAGCTGAACCTTGTTTCTCCATACGTTTGTCCATTTCCTTGTTGAAGGAAGCGACTTCGCCAAGAGAGGTAGCTTTGGTTTCATAAATCTTTTCTGTTTTACGGTGCTCCATCTCGTAGAAGCGTTTCACATATCTGGCGGTAAAAATCACACCTTTTTCTCCAGTAGATTTATTTGCCAGAAAGTCACAGCCGAGCTTTGTGACCTGATAGCATTTATTCTCTTTACCACTAGAGTCTTTATAGGAAGATGGAATGAAATAATCACTCACGCCCATTTGGGCTTCAGCTAAAATCTGGATAAAGCCTTTTCTGTCCTTACTTCCTTCTAACTTTCTAATAATTTTGGAATGTTCTGTTTCCATCATTTCTGCTACTTCCAATGTTGTAATTGTTGTTTTTCTTAAATCGTTCATGCGTCCTCCTACTCTTCCAAGAAATACTCAATACTCACGCCGAAGCGTTCTTTCCTAAAAACCTATTGATAAAATACTGCTGTCCTTTTCCTGTCACTTTGGTAGTTTTATTGATACGAACGGAACCATCAGGATTATTAACCGTAGACTCTTTCACTTCAAACAAACCTAACTCCATTGCTTTCTGTGTTGGAGAATTCCAATCCGCTCCTTTTCGTTTAATCAGATATCCGTTTTGACGCATCCAATCAAATAGCCTCTTTTGCCCTGTCTCTATACCATTCTGCTTAAGAAGTTTTGCCAAATCTCCGATGAGAATGGATGTTGTACTGGTTGCTACTGCATCAGCAAAAATTTCTTTCGGTTTCATACGTTGGTTATCTTGAGCAAGAAGAACATTATTTTCTTTCAAACGTTCGATTTCCTTGTCTGCCATTTTCAATGCTCTTGCGAAAATCTGTTCTGGAGTGTTCCATGCTTTTTCCAAGTCAATGAAATATTGACGAATTTGTTTTCCTTCTGGAGTTCTCTGAATCATACAAATCTGCTTTGCCATATCAATAGAGATGTCTGCATCTTTTGAAGGTCTTCCGCCCTTAGCAGAGGTTTCGCTCAATTTTGAGCAAAAGTCTTTTCCTTCTTCAAATCCATACTCACACATTCTCGGAAACCAATCCTTAAATGCAGTTCCAATATTTAGTTGTTCATGCAAATCCCTCGCTGATACTGTTGGTTGCTCTGTATCGTAGTTGATTCTGATTAATTGGTCCATGATTTTCCTCCTACCAAAATTGCAATTCTTAGATCGCTAATTATTTTGCATAATATATCTGCTACTTGCGCTACTTCTTCCTGATTTAACGTTAGCAAACTGGTTTGATGTGGTGCATTAAAAATAACTCTGGTTAACTGCCTAACATTATCCCAAACTCGATGCTGATCATTGCCAAACAAAGCATCCATTGAAGAATCGCTCCATATATACTTCCTATCTGCCCCGTTAAACCATTTCTTCTTTACTGCAACAAGTCCTGGAACTTCTTTTCTTGATTTTTCAGTTCTCAGCTCTTCTAAAATTTCCTGTTTTAATTTTTCCTTTTCTATGCTATTCATCACTTCACCACTTTCTTTTATTTTTGTTGCATTATGCAACAATTAGATAAAAAAATAAACTTGAAACTCTTCAGGCTTAATACACAACAAAGCTGCTAATTTTTCAGCTTCATCTAAGTCCATGGGACGAGTATTATTGATTTTCTGATTTGCTGTAGGTTGCGCAATCCCTAATGCAGCAGCCACATCCTTTTGCGTCAATCCTTTTTCAGCAAGTCTTCCTTTAATCTTACTCGTATTTATCAATACCATCACCTCTCTTTCTTTTCAAGATTGTAGCATTGTGCAACAAATATGTCAATAGCATTGTGCAATTTTTTTTATTTATTTTAATTCAATGTATTGCACTACGCAATTCAATGTGATATAGTTTAAGAAGGAGGTGAACAATATGGATGTACATGAAATTGGAAATAGAATTAAGCAGGCCCGAACACTAAGAAATTATACTTTGGATGATATTGCCCATGAAATTGGTGTGGCAAAATCCACGATACAAAGATATGAAAACGGCTTAATTCGGAGACCAAAGCTTCCTGTATTACAAGCTATTGCTCAATCAATACAGGTAAATCCTGCATGGTTAGCAGGATATGATGTCCCTATGGAACAAAACGATTACGAAGATACTACCATTGCAAAACGTGATGCTGCATTAGCTGATATAGAAAAAATACTTCATACTAAAAAATATTCATTATGTTGTGAAAGTTATGATGATAATTTTTTTACTATAAAAAACGCTTTTGGACAAACCATTGCTGGACTATATGATTACGAACTTCTACCACGCTACGAGGCATTAAAACAAAATGGAAATGTTACTATAGATTTACTGATTTCGTCAGAAACTGCATTTTTTAGATATGTGGAGAGTATAGGGTATTATATCTCCAAAGATACCTCAGGTTCTGATTCCCGTATCGAATACTCCAATAAATATGGTAATGGTTTTATTAAAGTACCCCCTGATACATTGACTGATATAAAAAGTCGAATAGATACTTATGCAAAGGCAACTATTGATTCTATTATTTGCAAAGAGTACGAAGAGGTTTTTCGTAAAAAACGTGAGAATAACGAATCACTCACTACTCAGCTATTAGCAGCAGCTCACGAGCGTACTGACATAGAAGTAACCGATGAAATGAGAAAACATGATGATGATATCATGAATGACGATTCTGAATGGGAGTGATTTGATTGACCTACGAAGAATTACTTAAAGAAGCTGACAGCATAGGAATGATCGTAAAAGAAAAGCCCCTGCGGTCTGGTGATGGGCGGATATTTAACAACAAAATTGCCATCCGCCAAGACATCCCTACTGAAACAGAGAAGTCTTGTGTTCTAGCCGAAGAGCTTGGACACTACTTTACTTCTGCCGGAAACATCCTCGATCAGACCGATATAGTAAATCGTAAACAGGAATATCGTGCCAGACTTTACGGTTATAATCTGCAAATAGGACTTAGAGGAATTATTTCAGCTCACACTGCCGGCTGCCGGAATTTATATGAAATGGCTGATTATCTGGATGTAACAGAAGAATATTTAAAAGAAGCTCTTGATTGCTATCGGTCTAAATACGGAGAATATGTGAAAGTGGATAATTATATGATTTATTTTATCCCTTCTCTAGCTGTACTGGAAATTACTGATAATGTTATCTACGATTAATCCGCTTCGGCGTTTTAATACACATTTTTATTTTATTAAAGGAGGGAACCATTATGGCATTTGGTATGAAAAACATTTTACAGGGAGGACTTGCTGCAAATTACAGTGAACAATCTCCAGAAGAACTGGCAAAAGAATATGGAATGTATCTTATGGATGGAGAGAGTATCCGGACTGGTTTTAAATTAGTTCGTGATGTTTTGATTTTTACAGACAAACGGATTATCTTCACAGATAAACAGGGTGCTACTGGAAGCAAAATGAGCGTAGAATCTATCAATCTATACTCCATAGTTGATGTAAAAATGGAGACATCCGGTTTCGGCTTCGATGATAGCGAACTTACCTTCACCTACATAAAAACGCCTCACATGAAAGCTCATTCTGTAGAGTATGTTTCTCATAAGCTGGAATTTCCGAAAAAATATAATGTGCAGCCATTGTACAAACTTCTTCAAGAACTCGCTTATGAAAATTGTTTAAAACTCAATAGTCTTTGATTTTCAACCTGGCTCTGGTCAGGGAACATCATAAAATACAATATACAAAAAAATATCAGCAACGCAAAAACCGCCCCAGTGTTACCAGCACTGAGACGGCCGATACATCCGAAGATGCATATTCATTTTGCAAAGAATATTGTATCATCTTCGGGCAGCCTTCGCAATCGGAACATGTTTTCGATGGCTGTTATTTTTGTACCTAAAATCCGGCCATTGCACGGGCACAAATCAAAGGAGGATGATTTTTTATGGCAGAAGGTGTAAGAAAACGTGGTAAAACCTGGTCATATTACTTTGATACTGCAAAGATAAACGGCGAAAGAAAGAAAATTGAAAAGGGCGGCTTTCATACCCAAAAGGCAGCATTGGACGCAAGGGCCGCTGCCATAGCAGAATACAATAATACCGGAAGGACATTCTCTCCCAAAGAAATCAGTGTGGCAGATTATCTTGATTACTGGTTAGAAAATGCGATCCGAAAAAATATTGATCATGGATACAGCTATAACACTTACCGGGAATACGAATCCAAGATCAGACTGCATCTGAAACCTGCTTTTGGTATTTACAAATTAAGCAGTTTCCAGTACGCTCCCGATAAAATCCAACAGTGGGTAGATAACATGAAGACAAAAGGATTTTCCAAAAGTATGATTAAAAATACCCTGACCTGTCTGCAAGGTGCATTAAATTATGCAATTCTACCGCTAAAATATATTCAGTCTAATCCCTGCATTCCAGTTAAGATCGGAAAAATGCCAATAGATGTAAACTCAAAGGCACATACAGAATACGTCTGTCCCAAAGAAGAATTTGCTCGTATTTTGAAACGTTTTCCAGCATCCAATGGTTTTCATCTTTCGTTAGTAGTTCCTTATAATGTGGGGACGCGGATCAGCGAAACCTTTGCTATTGATCTGAATGAAAATGTAGATTTTGAAAGGCATGAACTTCATATCAAAGGTCAGTTAGTCAAAATAGAAAAAATCTGGTTCATTAAACCGCCTAAATATGATTCTTACCGTACTGTAAAAATTGGATATACTTTAGAGTCCGAACTTAAGAATGCTATAAAGCAAAGGAAAATAAATCAAATGAAATACGGCAACAAATTTATAAAGACTTACCTGCTGCCGGACAATTCTCTTCTGCAGCTCAGAGCGGATATCGCCGCAGCGTACAAAGAGATTATGCCTCTTTGTGTAAAGGACAACGGAGAACTTCTGACGCCAGAATCATTTAAGTATTGCGCCAGGGTTATACACCACGAAATGGGAAATGAATATTTCCACTCCCACTGTCTGCGGCATACTCACGGCACCATTCTTGCAGAAGGTGGCGTAAATCCCAAAACAGTTATGGAACGGTTGGGGCATAAAGACATCAAAACCACTTTACAGACCTATACTTTTAACACAGATGTGATGCAACAGGCAGCTGTTGATAGTAAGTGCAAAATAATTCGACGGATTGTGTTACCCTAAAAATGAATCCATAATA